>Ga0182027_10001348_pt1 | contig 41317 bp, 37 predicted proteins | sample 712E1DmetaG_FD_121300 | JGI IMG/M metagenome (GOLD analysis project Ga0182027, IMG submission 121300) | Permafrost microbial communities from Stordalen Mire, Sweden - 712E1D metaG (Illumina Assembly) | ecosystem: Environmental > Terrestrial > Soil > Wetlands > Permafrost | place: Sweden...
CAATCGGATGGCAGTTGGGACGAGTCGATGGGTGAGGGAAAGCTACGCCAGAGTATCATTACAGGTACAGGCTTCCCCAGAGTCTTTTACCTGGCTTACAACATGTATCGTCAATACTTCCCGCTGATGGCGCTTACCAGCTACCGGAGGACGATGGAACGTGCAAGCAACTTTTAGCCTTGAGCTACTAGCTTCTAGCTCCTAGCTACTAGCTCTTGGCCGTTTGTTCGAGCGACGTAGACGGGATTTTGGTATTTAGCTAAGAGCTAAAAGCAAATAGCTAATAGCTACCAACGTAATTCATTGAACGCGCCAACTAAGAAGGCGCTGGAGGTTAACCCTAAGATGGCAATTCCCATCTCTCAGATGTGGACGGTGTCTACCTATGTGTTGAGGAACAGGCTGGACGGCATAAAGCGCTATCCCCTGGTGCTGATGCTGGAGCCTCTCTTCCGCTGCAACCTGGCCTGCGCCGGGTGTGGCAAAGTGCAGTATCCGCCTCACATCCTGAAAAAGCAGCTCACTCCCGAGGAGTGCTTTGCCGCGGTGGAAGAGTGCGGCGCGCCGATGGTGTCGATCCCCGGCGGCGAGCCGCTGCTGCACCCGCAAATCGTGGAGATCGTCGAGGGGCTGGTCAAGCGCAAGAAGTACGTCTACCTGTGCACCAACGCGCTGGAGTTGAAGCGGCGGCTGCCGGAGTTCACGCCGTCGAAGTACCTGACCTTCTCGGTGCATCTCGACGGGCAGCGCGAACATCACGATTTTTCGGTTTGCCGCGAGGGCGGCTACGAGATCGCCGTCGAGGGCATCCAGGAGGCCGTCAAGCGCGGCTTCCGCGTGACTACCAATGCCACCTTCTTCGACGGCACAGACCCCAACAGCGTCCGCGGCTTCTTCGATGAGGTGATGGGGATGGGCGTCGAGGGCATCGTGCTTTCGCCGGGGTACAGCTACGACAAGGCGCCGGATCAGAACCGCTTTCTGGGCCGCGCCCGCGTGCGACGGCTCTTCCGCGCCATCCTTTCCAATCGCAAACCCACCTGGAAGTTCAATATGTCGCCCCTGTTCCTTGAGTTTCTGATGGGCGACCGCAATTATGAGTGCATTCCTTGGGGGATGCCTGCCTATAACATCTTCGGCTGGCAGAAGCCCTGCTACCTGCTCCAGGAGGGTTACGCGGAGAGTTACAAGGAGTTGCTGGCAACCACTTCCTGGGAGAACTATGGCGTGGCCAGCGGGAATCCGAAGTGCGCCAACTGCATGGTCAGTTGCGGCTACGAAGCGCCTGCCGTTATCGATGGATTCGGAACTTTGAAAGGTTTCTGGGGCATGGTGCGGGGCAACTTCAGCCTTTACAAGGACGCACATGCTCTCAAATTGCTGAGCGAGGCGATGCCGAAAGGAAAAGCTCCGCTGGTGCAGATCGCGGAGCCCGTTCACGAACTTGAGGAGACCCACGCATGACCGCCGAAGTACAGAAATACACGCTGGAGCAGGTCGAAGCGCTGGAACTGGCTCCGGGCACGGAGCATGAGAACCTGGAAGGCTGGGTTCCCTCGCTGGCCGGAGACGACGACCTGCGCCAGGCGCTCGATAAGGCCCTGGACTATCGCGGCGACGTAACGTTGACTCTCAAGAATGGCGAGCGCATCGAGGCATTCATCTTCAACTGCGTCAGCGGCCCCACACTGGCGGAGTCCTTTCTGCAATATTTCACGCCCGCATCGCCGGAGAAGCGCAAGGTGAGTTACGCGGAGATCGCCGCCGTGAAGTTCAGCGGCAAGGATCGCGCCGCGGGCAAGCATTGGGAGGACTGGGTGAAGGCCTACAACGAGAAGAAGGCCGCCGGCGAAAAGAACATTGCGCTTGTCCCCGACAGACTCGACTAGCTAACCCCTGGCCGTGCGGCTTTAGCCGCGCGGCCTCCTTGACACTCCCGCCCCCCGTCCCGCTCTAACGGTTCCATGCCCGAAAGCCACGAGAGCGAGAACGTCTCTGTACTTCCCGCGCCCGGTTATTTCCGGTAAGATGGTTTCCAACCTCTTCCACACCATCCACGCTGCGCGCAGAAAGGCAGTGTCTGCATGAACACACCTCAGCCCGTCTCTCGCATCCTCGGCTTCGCCTTCCTCCTCCAGTTCTTTACCTCGCTCGCTGGGGAAATCATTCTTAAAATGGGCCTAGTCGTTCCCGGCGACACCGCCGCCACCCTTCTCCGCATCGCCGCCCGCCCATGGCTTCTCCGCGTCAACATCCTCGATGAAATGATCACCGCCGCCGGAGTCATCTGGCTCGCCGTGCTCCTTTATGAGGCTCTCCGCGCCCATGGCCGTGTCTTCGCACTCACCGCTTTCGCTCTCTACTTCCTTGAGGCTGTTCTCACCGCCGTCACCCGCCTCGCCGCCTTCCCGCTTCTAGCCCTCTCCAGCCAATTCGCCGCCACCCCCTCCGCGTCTCTTCTCGCCGAGGCAGACCGCGCCCTAGCCTCAATGAACTTCGGCTTCACGCTCCTCATGCTTGTCTTCTGTCCCGGCGCCATCCTCTTTTATTGGCTCCTCTTCAAGTCGCGCCTCGTTCCCCCTGCTCTTTCACTCTGGGGATTCATCACCGTCATCCCCGTCTTTTTCGCTATCGTTCTCTCCGTCCTCGGCATCAACCTTTCGTTCTACATCGTCGTTCCCTATATTCCCTTTGAATTCGCCATCGGCCTCTGGATTCTCATCAAAGGCGTGAGAACCACGCCTGCCTGACGATTCGCGAAGCCAACCCCGCTAGCTCCGCTAAAATGGAGACTCGCCCGGAGTTTTCACGATGAAAGTCTTTCTCACCGGCGCGACAGGATTTATAGGTCATCATGTGGCCAAAGCTCTGGCCGCCGAGGGCGCAGAGTTGCTCATGCTGGTGCGCAAGAGCAGCAACCTGGCCAATATCGAGGGTATCTCCGGCGAAACCCATCTGGGCGACCTGGCCAGGCCGGAAGCACTTCGTGCCGCGCTTGGGGGATGCGACGCGGTTGTTCATGTGGCCGCCGACTACCGGCTGTGGATTCGCGATCCCGAGACGATGTACCGCATCAACGTGGACGGGACGCGCGACCTGCTGCGGCTGGCGCGCGAGGCCCAAGTGCCGCGCTTTGTTTACACCTCCAGCGTGGCGACGATGCACTTCCGGACCGATGGCACCGTCATCAACGAGGAGACGCCGGTCTCGCTTGCCGATATGGTGGGCCACTACAAGCGGTCGAAGTTTATCGCCGAGCAGCAAGCCATCGCCGCGGCTCAGGACGGCCAGCAGGTCATTATTCTTAATCCCACAACGCCCATCGGTCCTAACGACCGGAAGCCCACGCCCACGGGGCAAATCTTTGTGGACTTCCTCAAAGGCAAGTTTCCCGCCTACATGGACACCGGGCTGAACCTGGTGGATGTAGCCGAGGTGGCACGCGCCCACGTGGCCGCGCTCACCATGGGCAAGCCCGGAGACAGGTACATCCTGGGCGGCGAAAACCTGACCCTGAAGCAGATTCTCGATAAGATGTCGGCGATTACCGGCATTCCGTCGCCCACGGCGAGGATTCCCTTCGCCGTCGCGGCTACCTATGCCTTCTTCGAGGAGTGGATCACGGGCCGCATCCGCGGGCGCGAGCCGAGAGCGACACTCGAAGAGGTTCGCATGGGCCGCAAGAAGATGTACGCCAGTAGCGCTCACGCGCAGCAGGAGCTGGGTTTCCGCATCATGCCCGTCTATCCGGCGATGCGCGCGGCCATCGAGTGGTTCCGGGCGCATGGGTATGCGCCGTGAGCGGTAGGCACAAGAAATACTGTCTTCGATTTCAGGGAGTGGAAGAGATGGATTCCAAAGTGATTCCGGTGGTATTCACACCAGGTAACGAGCCCTATCTTGGACGTCATCTTCTCTTTTGCTTCGATCAACTTATTTGTTCCGCCATGGAACAAAACGCAATAACGGCACCAACGTCGCGCAGATTAATTCTTACAGATCACCAAAAGATGGCCTGCCAAGTCATAGCTCAGGCACTAAGTATCGCCCTTTCAATCCGCGAGCTAATTCGACAGGGCTATCTTTTCGGCGGGCATGTACTTCTTCGTGCCCTGGCGGAACGAGCGGCTATCTTGCTTTATCTCAACCTCTATCCAGCAGAGATTGATAAGTGGAACCGTGGTTGGAGCCACAAAGAGGCTCCAACACTTGCCGCAATGTTTGAGGGCATTCAGGCCAAGCAGCGGCCGGGGGATCCAATTCGGGGGGGCGATATGACGGCACATATGAACGATCTGATGCACTCAAAACCTGCATCTGCCCCATGGAATATGGTTTCATTGGCGGGAACGGGATTTGGTCATGCTGTATCAAAGATACTGGACCGTCCCGAATTGTGTGACGAACTCTGTGCGAACGCAATCCCGTGGCTCACTGTGGTTCAGTGCATGATGGTAGCGTACTTTCACGATGAATCGGCTGCCAATATCGAAGGTGGGGGCCTAATACAATAAATGCGCAACGACAATTCGATTTGATTGTATTTAATGGAGTGAAGCTGGCCCCAGTATGACCCGCGTCGCAATCATCGCCGCGATGCCCGCCGAGTTGAAGCCGCTGGTGCGCGGCTGGCGGCACGAACGCCGCAACGGTGTCGATCTGTGGAGCTGGCGCTTCGACGAAGGCGAGTGGGTGGCGGCCTGCGCCGGAGCCGGCGCGGATGCCGCGACGCGAGCCTTTGCCGAAGCCGAGAAAGATGGAGCCGCCTCCCTGGTCATCTCCACCGGATGGGCTGGAGCTTTGAACGAGGCATTCGAGCCGGGTCGGGCTTACCGGGTCTCCGGGGTGATCGATGCGCGGACCGGGGAGCGGTTTCGGGTTGCGGCGTGGCACGAGGAGTGTTGGCTGGTAACCAGTGCCAGGGTTGCGGACGAGCCGGAGAAGCGCCGCCTTGGAGCCACCTATGGAGCGGGTCTCGTCGATATGGAGGCCGTTGCGGTTGCCCGCCTGGCCCAGATGCGCGGCATTCCGTTTTATTGCGTCAAAGGTGTCAGCGACGGTTATCGGGAGCGGTTGCCCGATTTCAATCACTTTATTCGGGCAAATGGAAAGTTTAACCTGAGTCGATTCATCGTTTTTGCCCTGCTAAGGCCGTGGTACTGGCCCTCCCTGATACGGATGGGCGAGAATAGTAGAAAGGCCGCCCAAGGCATCAGGGAGTCCCTGCTCGATTTTCTTGATGAGCGAGGTTATATAAGAGAACGCAATGGCGACCCAGGTACAAAACGATAAAAACCAGGTAAAGCAGAGGATTCCCGCCACCATGCGGGCCGCAGTCTATCGCGGCGTGAACGAGATGCGGGTGGAGACGGTGCCCGTGCCAGCTATTGGGCCGGGGGAGCTACTGGTGAAGGTGGCCACCTGCGGCATCTGCGGCACGGATCTTAAAAAAATTCATACCGGTTCGCACTCCGCGCCGCGCATCTTCGGCCATGAGATGGCCGGGACCATTGTGCAGGCGGGCGAGCGCGTCTCGCGATTTGCCATCGGCGACCGGGTGATGGTCTTCCATCATGTTCCCTGCGGGGAGTGCTACTACTGCCGCAAGCGAACCTTTGCCCAGTGCCCGGTCTACAAAAAGGTGGGCACGACGGCGGGGCTGGAGCCCTCAGGCGGCGGCTTTGCCGAGTACATACGGGTGATGGACTGGATCGTCAACTTGGGCGGCGTGGTGCGGATTCCAGACGACGTGCCATTTGAGCAAGCGGCCTTTGCGGAGCCGGTGAACACCGTTCTGAAGGCCGTGAAGCTGCTGAACCTGGCGCCGGACGAGACGGTGCTGGTGATCGGGCAGGGGCCGATTGGCGTGATGCTGGCCGCGCTGTCTGCCCGGAGCGGAGCGCGGATTCTTACCTCAGACCTATATCCTGAGCGACATGCCATAGCGGCGAAATTTGGGTTGAACCATCCCATTGAGGCCAAATCGGAGAATGTGGTCGAAAGAGCGATTCGAGAGACCGATGGCCGAGGGGCGGACGCGGTGATACTGGCCGTGGGCGGCAGCGCGCTGATCCAGACGGCCATGGCCGCGGCGCGGCCCGGCGGCAAGGTAATGCTCTTTGCGCAGACCCAGCACGAGGAAGCGACCATCGATCCCGGCGCGGTGTGCATGGACGAAAAGACGCTTCTGGGGTCGTATTCGTCGTCTTTTGAGATTGTGGATGAGGTGACCGGCCTGGTCTTCGGCGGCTATCGCCACGGATTCGATTTGACACAACTGATTTCGCACCGTTTCCCGCTGGAACGGGCGGCGGAGGCTATCGAAATCGCTTCGCACCCCCAGGCAGACTCCATGAAGATTATGATTGAGCCTGTGCTTGGAGCGGGAGCAGGGATAGGGGACAGAGCAGGAGGGACTTAATGGCGACAACCATGCAGGCCGCAATCCTCCATGGCCGGCAGGATATTCGCATCGAGCAGGTACCGGTGCCAAAGGCCGCGCCGGGCGAATTGATTCTCAGGGTGGGCGCGGCGCTCACGTGCGGAACGGATTTGAAGGTTTTCCGCCGCGGCTACCATGCGCGCATGATTGTGCCTCCCGCGCTGTTTGGCCACGAGCTGGCCGGGACGGTGGTCGAGGCGGGAGCGGGAGTAACGGGATTTGAGGCCGGCGACCGGGTGGTGGCGCTCAACTCAGCGCCCTGCGGCGAGTGCTACTTCTGCGCTCGCGGGCAAGAAAATCTATGCGACGACCTGCTGTTCAACAACGGCGCTTATGCCGAGTTCATCCGCATTCCGGCCCGCATCGTGGCCAAGAATACGCTCCATATTCCCGATCACGTGCCGCTGGAGCACGCGGCGCTGACCGAGCCGCTGGCCTGCGCGGTGCACGGCTTTGAAGACTCCCACTCGCATTCCGGCGACACGGTGGCCGTAATCGGCGATGGCCCGATGGGACTGATGATTCTGCATGTGGCCGCGCTGGCCGGCTGTGAAACTATCGCCATTGTCCGGCAGGAAGGCCAGATGGAGGCGGCGCGGCAGCTAGGCGCGACGCACGTGATAAAGACCATGAGCGTTGGCAAGGCCATCCGCGAGACGCTCGCGCTGACGCCGAACAATCGCGGCGTAGACATCGCTATCGAGGCGGTCGGCACGCCGGAGGCCTGGGAGGAGGCGGTCGAGCTGGTGCGCAAGGGCGGCACGGTGAATTTCTTCGGCGGATGCGCCGTGGGAACGCACGTGAAACTGGACACCAACCGCATCCACTACAGCGACATCACGCTGCGCGCTACCTTCCATCACACCCCGGCCATCTGCCGCCGGGCGCTGGACCTGATTGCCGGCGGACGCTTTCAGGCAGGGACCTTCATCACCGGCCACGCCCGCCTCAACGAACTCAACCACGTTTTCGAGAAGCTGATGAAGCGAAGCAGCGAGATCAAGACCGCCATTGTTCCCTGAGGCCAACCGATGACGACGGCGACCCTGCAACCGGAGAATGACGCGCTGATCGCTCGTGGCTGGGCCGCGCTGCCGGCCAGCTATCGCATACCCGAGGTTGCGCCCACGCTCAGCGAGGCCCGCGCCTGGTGCAAGCGGCTGGCCGCGTCGCACTACGAGAACTTCCACGTCGCCTCCTGGTTTTTGCCCCAAGCGCTGCGGCCGCACTTTCACGCCATCTATGCCTATTGCCGCGTCTCCGACGATCTGGGCGACGAAGTGGGCTCGACGGCGCAGGCCCTGGCGCTGCTCGATCTGTGGGGACGCGAACTGGATGCCTGTTATGAAGGACGCGCGCGCCACCCGGTCTTTGTCGCGCTGGCGGAGACGATTCGCGACTGCTCGATTCCCAAAGAGCCGTTCGCGGACCTTCTGACGGCTTTTCGCCAGGACCAGACGGTACTGCGTTATGCCGCCATAGAGGACGTGCTGGGATATTGCCGTTATTCGGCCAATCCCGTGGGACGTCTGGTGCTCTACGCCTGCGGCGAGGCGGATGAGGAGAAATTCAAGCTCTCCGACGCGACGTGTTCCGCGCTGCAGTTGGCCAACTTCTGGCAAGATGTGCGCGTGGACTTTGCCAAGGGGCGCGTTTATATTCCGCAAGCTGACATACAGCGGTTTGTCGTCACCGATGAGACCATCGCGCAAGGAATTGCCACGCCGGAGTTTCGCGCGCTGATGCGCCATGAGGTCGAATATGCGCGCGCGCTTTTTGAGCGAGGGCTTCCGCTGATCGGCATGGTGGGCCGCGAACTGGCGCTGGACCTGGACCTCTTCAGCCGCGGCGGGTTGGAGATTCTGCGGGCCATCGAACGGCGGGATTACGACGTTCTGAGCGGCAGGCCGGCAATCTCGAAGAGCACCAAATTCAAGCTCGCGCTGAGGGCGGCGGGAAGCAAGCTACTGCCCTTTCTTGGCCTTGGCAGCGGCGGGCATTCGACAGGGAAGACGGCTTGACGCACCAATTCACATTGGATGAGGCCTATGCCGCGTGCCGGGCGATCGCCAGGCGCGAAGCGAAGAATTTTTATTACGCCTTCATCGCGCTGCCCCTGCCACGGCGCAACGCCATCTGCGCTATCTATGCCTTCATGCGCCAGGCCGACGATTTGGCCGACGACGAAAGCCTTCCGCGCGAAGAGCGCCGCATCCGCCTGGACTTGTGGCTCAAGGACTGGCGCGGCGTTTGCGAGGGAGGCGACAGCGCCGACCCGGTTTTTCTTGCCGTGCACGATGCGACCGAGCGCTTTGGAATTCCACTTGGCCTGCTGGACGAGCTTGTGGCTGGGGTCACGCTGGACCTCAAACAGGCAGCAAGCGATGCGCCGGACACTTACGCCACCTTCGCCGATCTTTACCGCTACTGCTACTTAGTGGCCTCTGTCGTGGGGCTGGTCTGCATTCGCATCTTCGGCTACCGGGACCCAGGCGCGGAAAAGCTGGCTGAAGAGACGGGAATTGCATTCCAGCTCACCAACATTTTGCGCGATGTGGCCGAGGATGCGGAGCGCAACCGGGTGTATCTGCCGCTGGAAGACCTGGCGGCCCACTGCATTTCGCTGGATTCTCTTCTGCACCGCGCTTCCGGTACGCCGCCGACGGCCGATGAACGCGCGCTGCTCAAGGATATTGCCCAACGCGCGGAAAACTTTTATCGATCGGGGCAGGCATTGATGCCGCTGATCGACCGGGAGAGCCGGCCTGCGCTGTGGGTGCTGGTTTCGATTTATCATGCGCTGCTCAAGCGGATTGAGAGAGCGGATTACGATGTGTTTTCGCGGCGGGCGCGCGTGCCGATGGTAGAGAAGCTGTGGATTCTGGCGATGGGCTGGGCGCGGATGGGCTGGGCGCGGATCTCCTTCCGATAAGCAGCATGAGAGATGAGAGCGTGAGCGGTTTGCGGCAGAGTTCAGAGAAAACCGTTACCGTGGTGGGCGGCGGCGTGGCCGGCATGAGCGCGGCATGCGCGCTGGCCGAGGCCGGGTTGCGCGTGCAACTGGTGGAGCGGCGCGGGTACCTGGGCGGGCGAGCCAGCTCCTATCTGCATCCGGGCGTGGGCGAGGTCATCGACAACTGCCAGCATGTGCTCTTCGGCTGCTGCACAAATCTCATTGGGTTTTATCGCCGCATCGGCGTTGCGGACCGCATCCGCTGGACCAGCGAGATGACGATGATCGAACCAGGCGGGCGGCGCTCCGCGCTTGGACCCTTTGGATTGGGTCCATTCTCGCTGCCAGCACCCTTGCATGGCTTGCCGAAGCTTCTCACCGCGCACGCCTTCACATTCGCCGACAAACTCGCGTTGGGCCGCGCTTTCGGCGCTTTGATGCGCCCGGTTCCGGCGGATTCGACAGAGAGCCTGGGCGCGTGGCTCAAGCGCAACGGGCAGACGAAGGGCGCGCTGGACCGCTTCTGGCGGCTAGTGATCGCCAGCGCGCTCAATGCGGATATCGATTCCATCGCGCTGCCTTACGCGGCCAAGGTGATTCGCGAGCTGTTCATGAATTCGGCGGAGGCTGGCAGCATGGGCATGAGCACCGTGCCTCTGAGCGAACTCTACACGGGCGCCCAGGCGTTTCTTGAGCAGCGCGGCTCAAGCGTTCATTTCAATACAAATGTGGAGTCGGCGGAGTGGGATGAGGAGAACGCGCAGTGGACACTCGCCACGCGCAACGGGACACTGACTTCGGACTTGTTGGTGCTGGCGCTGCCCTTTGAGGCAACCGCCCAGCTACTGCCGCGGATGCCGCCATCCGAGGGCGCCGATCAGCTTGCACGTCAGCTTGAACGCCACGAGCACTGGCCCATCTGCAGCGTGCACCTCTGGTTCGACCGCGAGATTACCGAGTTGGATCACGCCGTGCTGCTGGACCGAGAGATTCACTGGATGTACAACAAGAGCCGGTTGCAGCCGTGGCGCAAGGGGAATTATCTGGAACTGGTGGTCAGCGCCTCGCGACTGTTTGCCCAGCTTTCGCGCGAGCAGGCCATCGCGCAGGCGATAAGAGAGCTGGCCGAGTTCTTTCCCGCCGTTGCTATGGCGAAGCTGGAAAAGGCCGCGCTGGTGAAGGAGATGCGCGCCACCTTCGGCGTGCCTCCGGGGATCGACGCTGCAAGACCAACGTCCGTGTCGCCGTGGCCTAACTGCTTCCTGGCCGGGGATTGGACCGCGACCGGCTGGCCCTCGACGATGGAAAGCGCGGCGCGGTCGGGACATCTGGCGGCCGAGGCTGTCTCGATGGCTATCGGCGAACCGCGAACCATTCTTAACCCCGACCTGAAGCCGCGCGGCCTGATGCGATTGGTGGGAATAGTTTCTAGTATTTAGACCTTGTGATTTGGTAATTGCTCCTGAACAAGTGCGGGCGTGGACACCCGCACGACAGCCGGTCTGGAGACCGGCGCTACGCTCCATTCCGGCCATTACACAATCATGCGGTCTCGGTACTAGCTTCCGATTTGCATTTCACCGCAATGAGAGAGTTAAAAGCTAAAGGCTAGAAGCTAAAGGCTGCTTTTCAATGCGCCAAAAGATAAACTCCAACGCAAACCAGGACGGCGGCGGTCCAGCGGCGGCGGTCGACGTTTTCCTTCAGGAAGATTTTACCGGCGATGGCGTTGGTGACCAGCGTCAACGAGGCGGAGGCCGGCGCCACCAGGCTCAGGTTGAGGTGGTTCAAGGCCAGCAGCAGGGAAAAGAAGGCCAGGGCCAAGAAGCCTACGCCGGCGAAAAAGAGCGGGCAGGTGAGGACGGCGCGGATTGCGCCCTTCATGCCGGAGCGGGCGCGAATCTCGTCGAGGTCGCCGACGGACTTCATGGCGGCCGCGGTGAGCACTTCGCCGGCGGTGGAGCAGAGCACGATGGCGGCGATCATGGCGGCCGCGGTCCAGAGTCCGGGATGGGGGGCGAGGATGGGAATCGTCATCGCGGCTGGCCCTCTTCAACGACAGGCGCAGGCCGCACGGTCAGGGACGGTCCTTGCGCCACGAAGCCTACGCCCAGGGTAATGAGCGCAATTCCCGCCCAGCGCTCGAGCGAGATGGCCTCCTGGAGCCAGAAGCGGGAGAGCAGTGCGACGATTACGTTGCCGAAGGCCGTAGCGGGGAGCACATAGGTGAGATCGGCCCACGAGAGCGCGGTGAGATAGCTGGCGAAAAAGCCGATCAGCAGAGCAATGCCCAAGGCAATCCAGGGAGTGAATACCGCTGCGATGAGAGTTGCGGGGTGATCCAGCGAGATGGCCGGTAGCTTGGTCATGCCGCGCGAGAGGCAGGCATCGGCGAGCGGAGCGCACACGGCAACCAGCCCCAGAATCATGTATTGCCACGCCGACAATTTTTGGTGAGCCATTTGTGTTTTGCGGTTCAGTGTGTTTGATCCGACTGTGTTGAATCAACGAAGGAAAAATGCAACCACAGGTCCTTCGACTCCGCTACGCTCCGCTCAGGATGACAGCGTTTTTCCGGTTCAATTCAAGCGGGCCGAATTGAGAATATCTACAGAAACCGAGTGCGAACGCGATTGCGCCGCTCCCGATGGGATGAGCCCGGCCGGCGTTTATGCGCCGGCGCTTGCGGGGGCTGGCGGATCGGCCTGATTGCCGCGCGCGACCTTGACCATTTTATTGCGCTGAGCGCGGAGCTTGAGGAACGACCTGGCCTCGACGTAGAGCCGGGGCAGATCGCGATTCACGAACGCCTTCCACACTACGCGGAAGGCCGCCTTGGGCCGGAAGTAATACTCGTCGTAGAAACGGTGCACCATCTCCAGCACGTAGTCGGTGGGAAGGCCGGGGTACTCGATGTGCGCCATCTGATGGCCGCCCTCATCGCTCATGGACGCTGAGTTGACAATGAAACCATTGGCCTTGGCGTAATCGTAAAACTCGGTGCCGGGGAAGGCGTGCGCGATGGAGACCTGGATGGTTTCACAATCCAGGGTCTTCGCGAAGTTGATGGTGTTGCGGATCGACTCCTTGGTTTCGCCGGGCAGGCCGAGGATGAAGTCGCCGTGGATGGTGAGGCCGAGCTTGTGGCAGTCGCGCGCGAAGTCGCGTGCGCGCTCGACGGTGGCGCCCTTCTTGATGTTTTTTAGAATCTGCGGATCGCCGGACTCGAAGCCGACGATAAGCAGACGGCAGCCGGCCTCGCGCATGGCCTTGAGGGTGTCGTAGTCGGTGGTGACGCGGGAGGTGCAGCTCCAGGTGAGGCCCAGCGGCTTGAGCTTTTCGCACAACTCGATGGTGCGGGCCTTCTGGATGTTGAATGTGTCGTCGTCGAAGAAGAACTCCTTCACATGGGGGAAGTTCTCTTTGGCCCAGGCCAGTTCGGCGGCAACATCATCGGTGGAGCGCTTTCGCCAGGCGTGACCGCTGAGCGTTTGCGGCCACAGGCAGAAGGTGCACTGCGCCGGGCAGCCGCGCGTGGAGTAGAGCGCGATGAAGGGATGGAGCAGGAAGGGCACGGTGTAGCGCGTCACATCCAGGTCGCGCTTGTAGATTTTGGTGGCCCACGGCATCGCGTCCAGGTCTTCCACTTGCGGGCGGTCGGGGTTGTGGACGATCTGGCCGTTCAGCTTGTAGCTGATGCCGAGAATCTCGTTGAGCGGCTTGCCCTGGGCGAACTCGACCACCGAATAATCAAATTCGCGGCGGCAGATGAAGTCCAGAACCGGACACTCGTTCAGGGCGCGATCCGGATCGGTGGTTACCGGCGGCCCAACAAAGGCGATGCGGATGGAGGGATTGGCTGCCTTGATAGCCAGGGCCAGATGTTGGTCGCTCTTCCAGCCCATTGTGGAGGTGAAGAGCACCAGGAACTCATAATCCTTGCAGATACGGATGGTTTCTTCCGCGGAGACGTGATGGGGAGAGGCGTCCAGTACGCGGGAACCCTCCAGCAAGCCGGCTGGGTAGGTGAGCCAGACGGGGTACCAGTAGGACTCAATCTCGCGCGTAGCCGGCCAGCGCGAGCTCGCGCCACCGTCAAAATTCTCGAACGAGGGCGGATTCAGGAACAACGTTTTCAGGGGCATAGGCATCCCTTTCATTCTAACATTTTGCAGTTTTCTTCGGTTTCGGCAGGGTTTTTCGCCGCCGTCTTTCGCCGGGGCTTACTGTGCGTGCAGTTGGTGCAACCAGTCTTCCATGTGGCCGAGGGCGCGCAGCAGGCTGAGCCGTGCCTTGCTGAGGTCGATTCCCGCGCCGAGCGCGTCCTGGAATTTCTGGCGCTCATCGATGCGGGCCAACTGTTCGGCCTTGGGGGTCAATTGCGGTTGCGCGCCAGGGCCGCTTCCCGCGCCGTTGCCCAGCTCCAGTTGAGCCAGAACAGCCTGGAGCTGCTCATTGGCGATCTGCTGCTTCAGGCTGGCAATCTCAGCCAGAGTGTCCAACTCGCGGAGGCTGCCGGTCAGTTCCGCGATCTGCACTTCGTTCTGGCGCTGGGCCTGTTCGGCCTCAACTGTGGCTCGCAGCGCCTCGGCGGCGGATTCCCGGGCCTTGGCGCGACGGGATAAATCGAAGAGCGGAACCTGAATGGAGAATCCGGAACTTAAATTGTCAGACTTCAAGGGGCGCCTGAAGTAGTAGTCGACATTGTTGAGGAGCTTGGTATCGCGGTCGTATTCCGCGGAGAAACTCATTTGGGGGTAATACACATACTTCGCGTCGCCCCGAGCCTTCCGTTGTTTTGAGATTGCAAGCATCTGCGCAGATTCAATGCCGGCGATTGTGCGTCTTCCCTCGTTCGCCTTCATCTGGGGAATCTCCGGAATGCTGGCGTGATCGGGCGTGATGGATCCCACAGGCAGGCCTGTCAATGTTGCCAATTGCTTTGAAAGGGTTGCGGTGCGCGTCTCCAGGTGCATCCGCTTGAGCTTCAACTGGGCTGCCGTCAGCCGCGCCTGCAACAAATCGCTCAACGGGTCAACGCCAGCCTCGGCGCGCTCCTGCTCAATGGTCACCAGCCGATCCGCGAAAAACTCCTGCTGCTGCGAGGCTTCCAGTTCCTGGTTTACGGCATCCAGTTCGATGTAAGTAGTGGAGGCATCCAGCGCCACTTGCTCACGGGCATCCTTGAGCGCCAGCGTGGCGGCCTGTACGCCGGCTCGCGCCGCGTGTATGTACTGTATCTGGGGAAAGCTGAATACCATCGACTGCAACGATGCCGACGCGATCGAGGGTGGTACGCCATTAAAACCGATAGTGGGCGCGGCAGGAAGCCCCGAGCCGAGCATCATAGCCGGTATAAAAACATCCTTGGTCTGCGCCAGCGCGGCCTGCGCCTTTTGCAAATCGGCTTCAGCCAACCTGACAGCGCCGGAGTTGCGCTGGGCCAGGTCTACTACCGTACCCAGTGCGATCTGAGCCAGCGTCTGAGCGGGCAACGCCGCAAGCGCCATTCCGATGAGAATGGGCGCCCAGGGCCAGCGCGGATTGTGGAAGACCTTCACGTGAACTGTTCCCGTCAATGTTTCGTTTCCAAAAACTTAAAATCCTGAGCGGGCCTATATTCATGCGCCAGGGACAGCGCCGCCGCCCGTTCCCGATTTGCGGCCGCAGTGTCGCCGAGTTGCAGCTTGAGCCGAGCCAGCCGGGTATGCGCCACAAAGGCCGGCGCCTCCTCGGTTTTTGCGGAGCCGGCCAGATACTCTTCAAGCATCCTGGCCGCCAGCGCCGGTTCCCGGTTGGCCCCGGTCAGCACCGATGCCCCATCATAGAGCGCAACGCCAGCGCGCTTGTCCCGTTCCGCGGCGTTGACGGCGCTGTGAACCGCTGACTCCATCTCCGTCCAACGCTCGCGCCGGCGATAGAAATTAGCCAGCGTCACCCATTGGTAGGCGGGATGAGCGCCTACCGCGACCGCCTGTATGAACTCCCGCTCGGCCGTGCCGTAGTCTTTTTGCGCGACGGCAATACGGCCCCGCAACTCGTGCGCCCGCGCCGCATCCAGCTTTTCCAGGCTCGCGGCGACTCCTTCGGCCTTACTGGCGCCTCCGCCCACTATGCCGGGGGCTGCAAAGTAAAACTCGCCTAAGTCGGACAGCGCCTCGGCATTACGCGGATTCAGCCGCGCCGCCTCTTCAAACTCAGCCCGTACTCGCTTGGCCAGGGAATATGCGCTCCAGAAACCGGCATGGTTGGCTTTCTCGCCCAGCGCGCGGCCCAGCCATAGGCGATAGCTGGAGTTCTGCCCATCCAGGCTCACCGCTCGTTCGCAGTTGGCCGCGGCCGCATCCCACTGTTCGAGCGTGAAGCGCACGCGGCATTCGAGGTTCTGCGCCTCGGCCAGGCCCAAGCCCGACTGGGGAAGAGAGTGGAGCTGAGCCAGCGCCTTGTCCGCCTCGCCGGCCTGCAAGGCAGCATTGGCCTGGGCCAGCAATTCCCTGGAGGGCTGCGCGGACGCCAAGACGGCCACGGCCAGCAGCCCAGCCTGTAGTATTTCCGCGGCGGTGAGTAACAGCCTCACCGCACAACCTTGATCGGAATGCCCTCCTGCAAGGGCTGTCCATTGGCTGTACCGGTCGCCACCCAGTCCCCCTGATTGAGTCCGGAGAGAATCGATACCTGGGTCAGATTGATGGTTCCAGTCGTGACGGAGGTTCGGACCAGTCCACTGTTCACAACCTTGTAGACATAAGGTTTGCCGTTCTCAGAGTGCAGCGCCTCGCGGGGAATGCTCAGGGTGTTCGGCTCGCTGGAGGTGGTCACGGTCACGGTCACATTGGTGTCGGGCAGCAGACCGCCGTCACTGTCGTCGATCCCGATGAGCACCTCACCCACATTGCGCGTGCCATAGGTAATCACCGTGACCGGAGTGCGCACAATGTGCCCGTGCCACTGACGGCCCGGCTTGGCGTCCCATTTGATCAGAATCTTTTGTCCGACGGCCAGCCGGCCGATCTCCGGCTCGTCGAAGTAGGCGCGAATGCGCTCATGGCGCAGGTCGGCCAACTGGAGCAACAGCTTGCCCTCTTCGGCAAACTCGGTGCGCCCGGCACTCAGGCTATAAACCGTTCCGGTCACTGGAGCATGGATGGATGCCTTTTCCACCACTTGCCGCGCCGCCGATCGATTGGCTTCGGCATCGGCAAGCGTTGCCTGCGCCCGCGCCACCTCTGCCGGCGAGTAGCGGCTGTGCGCGCTCTCCTCGGATGCATGCAGGCCGGCCTCAGCCGAGTCTAGCCGTTGCCGGGCCGCGGCTACCTCGCCGGGCGAGGCCGCTCCGGTGGAGTTCAGCTTGACGAGCGCATCCAGATCGCGGCGCGCCTGATCCCGCTCCAGCCGCCCCCGGGCCAGGTCGCCTGCCGACATCTGCCGCTCTTGCTGGGTTCCGTTGTGGGTGACCGCTTCCACCGCTGCCTGGGCTGCCTTCACGCCGCTCTCGGCGCTGGCCAGCCGGGCTCGCGCCTGCACGTCGTCCAGCACCACCATCAGCTTGCCGGCTGGAACCAGGTCGCCCGGCTGCACGTAGACCGCTTTGACCGTGGTCGAGAGGGGGCTGTGGAACTCGTAGTTCATCTCCGGCTCCACGCGGCCATTGGTGCTCACCGTATTCACCAGTTCCTGGTGGCTCACCTGCGCTTCACGCACCGGCAGGCGATCGCGCATAAGCGACCGCGAGGCGAAGAAGACGAGGATGATGACGACAGGCGTGCTTCGCCAGAACCAGAGCCGGGCCGATTGCTTTTTCTGTTCTTCCATGCACTTAACCAGTGTCAGTATATAGGAGTCAAGAACATGGCCTGGGGAAGCGGGGAAAAAGAGGCGGGCCAGACAGAACCGGCAAATCGCCTCCAGGCTCGTACAATACCGGTATGGCACCGGAACCACGCTATACCGACGACCACGCCAAGGCCGGCCTCGATTTTGCCTTTCCCGCCATCGAAACCTGGCAAAACCAGTTTCCCGGCTACGAAATCTCGATCGACGACCCGGAGCTGACCTCGGTCTGCCCTAAAACCGGGCTGCCCGACTTCGGCGTGCTTACCATCCGCTACATGCCCCGCGAACGCTGCCTGGAGTTGAAATCGCTGAAAGAATACCTCTTCAGCTACCGCAATCTGGGCATCTTTCAGGAGAATATTGTCAACCGGGTGCTGGACGACGTGGTAAAGGCCTGCGACCCTGTCTGGGCCGTGGTGAAGGGGGAATTCAGGCCCCGAGGCGGCATCGGGACTACGGTGGAGGCGCGCTGGCCGAGGCCGGAGAAATAATCGATTCGCGGAACTGCAACGCTCGTTGCCGATTGGCTCCGATTTCCGTTTCCTACACCTTTACTTCCGGCCACGGATCCCTGAGCAGCGAACACAACCCCAAATCGTTGCCGTAACGCTCTATCTCAACTTCTGCCATGCGGATGGGGTTCACCAAGCCGTGAAAGGCCGGTACAGCGTCAGAGCCCATGATCTGCGGCGAGACGAAGAAAGGGATGCGATCCACCAGGCCGCCAGCCAGCAGGGCCGTGTTCAGGCGCGTGCCAGTCTCGGTGAGCAGGGTCAGGATGCCTTCCTCGCCCAGCTTGTCGAGCACATTGCCCAGCGGGACACGGCCGGCCTCAGCGGGTAACACCTCGACGCGCACACCGCGCTGCCGGAGCTGGCGAGCGCGGGCTTCGTCGTTTGAGACGGTGAAGACGACCAGATCGTTCTGGGCCGTGGCCACCAGTTTGGAATCCAGCGGCATGCGCAGCGCCGAGTCCAGCACCACGCGCAAGAGTGGCCTGCGGCGGCGCAGTCCGCTGCGGTCGGTGAGCAGGGGGTCGTCGTCCAGCACGGTGTCAACGCCGGTGAGCACGGCGTCGGCCTGCCAGCGGAGGGTCTGCACGGCCAGGCGGGCGGCCTCGCCGGTCATCCAGTAAGGCTCGCGGGGCGCCTGGTGCCCTGTAGGCGGAGCGATGCGGCCGTCCAGGGTCATGGCTACCTTCATCAGCACCAGCGGACGGCGGTGCTGGCTCCAGCGGGCAAAGCCCTCGTTGAGGCGGCGCGCCTCAGCCTGACAGACTCCCACGGAGGTTTGGATGCCCGCCGCACGCAGTGCGTCCAGGCCGTGGCCGGAGACGGCAGGGTTGGGGTCGATGGTGGCTGCTACGACGCGGCTGATACCGGCGGCGATCAGAGCTTCCGTGCAGGGGCCGGTGCGGCCGGTGTGGTTGCAGGGCTCCAGCGTGACGTAGGCCGTGCCGCCGCGGAGCCGGTCGCCAGCGAGCTTGGAGGCTTCCTTGAGGGCGACAACCTCGGCATGGTCCAGCAGATCGTACTCGTGCCAGCCCTCGCCAACCACATCGCCGGCGCGGTCCAGAATCACGCAGCCCACGGCGGGGTTGGGCGAGCTGACGCCAATGCCGCGCCGGGCCAGTTCCAGCGCGCGCTGCATCCAGTGTTGGTCTTGATCTATCTGTTGATTCATGCGCGGGGCAATCGGAAACCCTTCCAGTGTAAATGGGGCGCGCCGTACCCCGGCGGTATGTTGGCGGGTGGCCCCGGTCTCGGAGGAACAAAACTGAGTTCTCCCACTCTGGATGGGTGCCCCCGGTCTCGACTCTGAGACCGGGGATTGCCAAGCAGGCGTAATAGCACCCTCCCCGGCACCCTCAGCGTTGTTGAGTAGAAAAAATCACCGGGACCGGGGCCACCCGCCGCAAGCCCCCGCTAAAAGGGAATATCTGTTTCGTCTTCGGGGCTTTTGTGTTCCAAGATTTTATTTTCGTCGGAGGTCGTCTTTACAAATTTGCTCATTAGGGGGGTGTTTATGTGTATGGATGTTTTGCCGCATAAATTGCAATGGTAGGCGTCATATCCTGCTATGCCATTATGAAGCCAAAGAACTGTATCAAAAAGCAGTTCGCGGCCTTTGCAGTAAGGACACCTAAAGGAGGCTTTCGCAAGGAATAAGGAGGTCTTCTCAAGGCAAGTTGCCAAGTAAAAATACAGTATGTAATAGGCGGCGGCAATGACTAGGAGCAATTCTTTATTGAAGTGCGTGACCCCCAAGCCAAGCACAAGCAAAACGATAGGAATAACGATTTTTGCGTCGTCTTTATCAAAATCGTATTCGAATTGCCAAAACTTGAGTTTCACAGCCGCGCCCTCTTAAACAAAAATGCGAACTTCCTGAATATTGTACTCACCAAGCCCACGACGGGTGGCCCCGGTCTCGGAGGAACAAAACTGAGTTCTCCTGCTCTGGATGGGTGCCCCCGGTCTCGACTCTGAGACCGGGGATTGCCAAGCAGGCGTAATAGCACCCTCCCCGGTCCCCAAAAGCGAGGGACCGGGGGCACCCTCAGCGTTGTTGAGTAGAAAAAATCACCGGGACCGGGGCCACCCGCCGGGCCAGCTCCAGCGCCCGATGCATCCAGTAGCGGTCTTGATCCAGTGTGTTCATGGTTACCCCAGCAGCGAATCGACAAAGTCGGCGGGCGAGAACTCCAGCAGGTCGCTCATCTGCTCGCCTACGCCTACAAAGCGCACCGGCAGGTTGAGTTCGCGGGCGATGGCCACGGCGATGCCGCCTTTGGCCGTGCCGTCGAGCTTGGTGAGCACGATGCCGGTGACCCCGGCGGCCTGGGTGAAGAGGCGCGCCTGCTGCAAGCCATTCTGCCCGGTCGTGGCGTCCATGACCAGCAGCACCTCGTGAGGCGCGCCGGGAACGAGGCGCGCGGCGGTGCGGCGCATCTTGTCCAGTTCGTCCATGAGGCCGGTCTTGGTGTGCAGGCGGCCCGCGGTGTCTACATACAGGTCGTCGATCTTGCGGGCCTTGGCGGCAGTGATTGCGTCGTACAGCACGGCAGCCGGATCGCCGCCCGACCGGGTCTTGATCATCTCCACGCCCGAGCGGGAGGCCCAGATCTCCAGTTGCTCGATGCCCGCGGCCCGATAGGTATCCGCCGCGCACAAGAGAACGGAGTGGCCTTGAGCACGGCTCCATGCAGCCAGTTTGCCGCTGGTGGTGGTTTTACCGGTGCCGTTTACGCCTACGAGAAACGTAACTTTCGGCGGAGCTTCGGGAGTGGGAACCGGGCTCTGAGGGCCCTCTAGAATGGCGCGCAACTGGGCCTTGAGCAGAGCGCGCAACTCTTCGCCGCCTTCGATGGCCTGGCGGCGGGCGCGGTCGCGCAAAGCGGCCAGAATATCGGTGGAAGTCTGCACCCCGAGGTCGCTGGTAAGCAGCGCCGTTTCAAGGTTTTCCAGGGTTTGCTCGTCCACCGTGCGGCTGAGGGCGACGAGGCCTTCGATTTTGGAGGAGAGGGACTCGCGGGTGCGCGAGACGGCCTGCTTCATGCGGCTGAAGAGGCCGGCATCGGGAGCGGTGGCCGGGGTCTCCTGGTTGTCCGTTTTGCCGCCAAAGAGCTTCATCATGGAGTAGTCCAGATTTGAGTTTAGAGCATGGGACGGGGCGAATCGCGAAAGGCCGCGGGCCGCGGAAGAGGCCGCAGAGAAAATGCTTGTGTTTTGCGATGCAGTTAGGGAAAATCGCAAAACGGCCCTCGCCATTTTGCGGCTATGGAAGGAGCGGGGAGCAAGAGGAGGGTAGGCATGAGCACGGTGCGAGTACTTGTGGGAACGCGCAAGGGGGCGTTCATCCTGACCTCGGATGGAAAGCGGAAAGACTGGCAGGTCAACGGGCCGCTGTTTGCGGGCTGGGAGATTTATCACCTGAAAGGGTCGCCGGTGGACCCGGACCGGCTGTATGCGTCGCAGTCCAACGACTGGTTCGGCCAGACCATGCAGCGCTCGGACGACGGCGGGGCAACCTGGGCGCCGGTAGGCAACAAATTCACCTACGACGGCGTGCCGGGGACGCATCAGTGGTACGACGGAACGCCGCATCCGTGGGAGTTCAAACGGGTGTGGCATCTGGAACCGTCGCTGGCCGACCCGGAGACCGTCTATGCCGGCGTGGAGGACGCCGCGCTCTTCAAATCCTCGGACGGCGGTGCGACTTGGGAGGAGTTGGCCGGGCTGCGCGGCCACGGGACAGGGCCGCACTGGCAGCCGGGCGCGGGCGGCATGTGCCTGCACACCATCATCCAGGACCCTATGAACCACGAGCGGATATACATCGCCATCTCGGCGGCCGGAGCCTTCCGCACCGACGACGGCGGCAAGAACTGGAAGCCCATCAACAAGGGGCTGGTATCGAACTTCCTGCCCGATCCCACGGCCGAGGTGGGCCACTGTGTCCATCATGTCGCCATGCACCGTTCGCGTCCGGAGGTGCTTTACATGCAGAAGCATTGGGACGTGATGCGCTCCCTGGACGCCGGCGAGAGCTGGCAGGAGGTGAGCGGCAACCTGCCGACGGACTTCGGCTTCGTGATTGACATTCACGCGCACGAACCGGAGACCTTGTATGTGGTGCCGATCAAGAGCGACTCGGAGCATTTTCCGCCGGAGGGCAAGCTGCGCGTCTACCGCAGCCGGACCGGCGGCAACGAGTGGGAGCCGCTGGGCAAAGGTTTGCCCGAACGCGACTGCTACGTGAACGTGCTGCGGGATGCGATGGCCGTGGACTCGCTGGACGAATGCGGCGTCTACTTCGGCACCACCGGCGGGCAGGTTTACGCCTCGCCCGATGCGGGCGACAACTGGGCGCCGATTGTGCGCGACTTGCCCGCGGTGCTTTCGGTCGAGGTGCAGACGCTCTCATGAATCAAAAAGGCGCCTGCGCGGCCGGACCGCCGATTCGCGTGATTCTGCCCTACCACCTGCGCACCCTGGGGCGGGTGGACGCGGAAGTGCTGCTTAAGGTAGGCACGCCGGTTACGGTACGCAGGGTGCTGGATGCTCTGGAGGACCGTTACCCGATGCTGCACGGGACCATACGCGACCATGTCACGCAGGAGCGGCGGCCGTTTTTGCGTTTCTTCGCCTGTGAGCAGGATTGGTCGCATGAATCACCGGATGCGGAACTGCCGGAGGTGGTGGCGGCGGGCAAGGAGCCGCTGCTGATAATCGGGGCGATTGCCGGAGGATAAACTAGTCGCATGGCTGAAACTGTCAAACGGATCGGCATCCATCTGGGTACGGCGGGCGGGGCTTCGAACGCCGTCGAGCGGGCGCGGGAAATAGGCGCCAACACCTTGCAGATTTTCTCGTCGAGCCCGCGGATGTGGCGCGCACCCAAAATCGACCCCAAACAGGCCGTCCGGATGCGCGAGCTGCGGGCGAAGCTGGACGTGGGGCCGTTGGTGATTCATACCAGCTACCTGGTCAACGTGTGCAGTCAATCGGACGAGGTGCGGGAAAAGAGCGTCACAGCCTTTCGCGGCGAGATTGAGCGGGCGCTGGTCCTTGGCGCCGAATACCTGGTGCTGCATCCCGGCTCGTGGAAGGGATTGACGCGCGACGAGGGCCTCAAGCTGGCCGCGGACTCGATCACGCGGGCCATCGACGGGCTACCGTGGCAAGGCACACCATTCCACATCCTGATCGAAAACACGGCCGGGGCTGAGTTCTCGCTGGGCGGCAGCTTCGAGCAGGTGGCGGAGCTGGTGGAGCGGCTGAAGGCGACCGCGCCGGTGGGCGTTTGCCTGGACACCTGCCACACCCACGTGGCCGGCTATGACTTGGTGAGCGCCGAGGGCTACGCGGAGACGATGCGGCAGGCCGGCGCGACGGTCGGGTTTGACGCGGTGCGCGTCTGGCACATGAACGACGCCAAGGCCGCGCGGGGATCTAAACTCGACCGCCATGAGCAGATCGGGAAGGGAACCATGGGGCTGGAACCATTCCGGCGGCTGCTGAACGACAAGCGCTTTGCCCATGCTGCCTTCATCGCCGAAACCCCGGTGGACGAGCCCGGCGACGAGGAGCGGAACGTGCGGGTGCTGAAGAGCCTGGTTGAATCTGCGTAAATTCGCCGGGTCAATATTGTGTGATGGTTCTGATGAAAACCCGCCACGGCACGAAATAATCCGTAGCCATGCATTCCAGAAAAGCGTTATTGTCTAGGCTTATGTAGTTGATTCAAAGGAGATCTTTGCATGAGAACCTTCGTCAAGAATCTTGCATCCATCCTGGCGGTCGCTCTCTTTATCCCGATAGCGATTGCCCAAAACACGCCGAAGAAAGACACGGCTCCCAAGCCTCCATTGAGCCCGTCCCAGAACCTGCTTGGCGCCTGGAACTACACTGGCCATAAACTTATCGCGATGGCCGAGGACTTCCCCGAGGACAAATACGACTTCAAGCCGAATCCTGCCCAGCGGTCGTTTGCCGAACAGCTCTTGCACGCTGCCGTTTCAAACTACTTCTTCATCAACCCGGTCAATGGCGTGAAGCCCCCAGCCCTCGAAGACCTGAAACGATCCGATTACAAGACCAAGGCGGCTGTGGTCGAGTATGTAAAGAAATCCTTCGCGGATGGCGCGGCGCTGATTAAGAGCAAAGGCGACGCCGGACTCAATGACCTGTGGGTCGATCCATTCTCGAACCAGCAGACCCGCTTCTCTGATGGAGCCTGGGAGTATATCGAGCATTCAGGGGAGCACTACGGGCAACTCGTGGTTTACTACCGCGTGGCTGGACTCGTGCCGCCGGAATCGCGCCCGAAGAAGTGAACCGGGAGAATATCGTCTGCAACTGGTTCTCAACGGAGCCTTGGCCTTCCTCTGTCCAAAGTCGTCTGCACATTTACACTGAATAAGATATGGCGGAAGAGAAAGAACTGCGTTACGAACCGGCGGCGATTGAGCCCAAATGGCAGCAGCGGTGGGCCGCGGAGCCCGCGCTCTATGCGGCCGAGGCCGCCTCCTGCGGCAAGCCCAAGTACTACGTGCTGGAGATGCTGCCCTATCCCAGCGGCCAGTTGCACATGGGCCACGTGCGCAACTACTCGATCGGCGACGCGCTGGCCCGACATATGTGGATGCGCGGCTACAACGTGCTGCACCCCATGGGATGGGATGCCTTCGGTCTGCCTGCCGAGAACGCCGCGCTCAAGAACAACACCCCTCCGCGCGAGTGGACTCTGGCCAACATCGCCGCCATGAAGCGGCAGATGGAGCGGCTGGGGCTGGGCTACGACTGGGCCACCGAGGTGACCACTTGCCTGCCCGAGTACTACCGCTGGAACCAGTGGTTCTTCCTGCGCATGTACGAGAAGGGCTTGGTTTACCGCAAGAAGAGCAAAGTGAACTGGTGCCCGGAGTGCGCCACGGTGCTGGCCAACGAACAGGTGGTGGACGGCTGCTGCTGGCGGCATGAGGAGACCAAAGTCGAGCAGCGCGACCTGGTGCAGTGGTTCTTCCGCATCACCGCATACGCGCAGGAATTGCTCGACGGCCTGGACAAGCTGGAAGGCTGGCCGGAAAAAGTGCGCACCATGCAGCGCAACTGGATCGGGCGCAGCGAAGGGACGGATGTCGACTTCTTCTTGGATAACGATGGTTGCGAGGGATTTGTTACCGATGGTCGTGGAAAGCACGAGCGGAGGGGCATAAAGATTCGCGTCTTTACCACGCGCGTGGACACGATCTTTGGCGCGACCAGCGTGCAACTGGCGCCGCAGCACGCGCTGGTGGCCCAGTTCACCGCCGCCAATCCGGAGTTGAAGGCGCAAGTGGACGAACTGATCGAGCAGCAGAAGCAGGCGCGCGAGGCCGGCGACCTGGGCGCGATCGAAAAGCACGGCGTTCCGACGGGGCGCTTCGCCATCAATCCGTATAACGGTGCGCGAGTGCCCATCTGGGTGGCCAACTACATTCTGGCCGATTACGGAACGGGCGCCATCATGAGCGTTCCGGCGCACGATGAACGCGACTTCGAATTTGCGACGAAATACGGCCTGCCGATTACGCAGGTGATTCAGCCGACAAACTCAACCGATGCGCCGGAACTGCCATTTGTTTCGGAAGATGGTTATCTGGTGAACTCCGGCGAGTACAGCGGCCTGAGTTGCGCCGATGCGCAGAAAAGGCTTCAGGAGATTGCCGCGGCCAAGGGTTTTGGCGAGGCTACGGTCACCTTCCGCCTGAAAGACTGGGGCGTGAGCAGGCAACGCTACTGGGGCACGCCGATTCCCATGATTCATTGCGACAAGGACGGCTTGGTCCAGGTGCCGGACGATCAGTTGCCGGTGGTGCTGCCCGCGCAGATTGACATTACGCAGCAGGGCGGATCGCCGCTAGGACGCGTGCCGGAGTTTGTGAACACAACTTGCCCTCAATGCGGCGCACCTGCCAAGCGCGAGACCGACACGATGGATACGTTTGTCGACTCAAGCTGGTACTTTTACCGCTATACGGATGCGAAGAACGCGAACGCGCCCTTCGATCCGAAGACGGCGCAGTACTGGTTCCCCATCGACCAGTACATCGGAGGCGTGGAACACGCGATTCTGCACCTGATCTACTCGCGCTTCTGGACCAAGGTGATGCGAGACCTGGGCATGATCGTCAACGATGAGCCGGCGCGGCGGCTGTTCACGCAGGGCATGGTCATCAAAGACGGGGCCAAGATGTCCAAGTCCAAGGGCAACGTGATCTCGCCCGACGAGATGATCGCCCGCTACGGCGCCGACTCGACGCGCATGTACGCCCTCTTTGCCGCTCCGCCGGATCGCGATCTGGACTGGCAGGAGGACGGCGTGGCCGGAGTGAGCCGCTTCCTGGCGCGTGTCTGGCGGCTGGCGGTGAAGTATGCGCCGCTGGCCCGTGCGGGCCGTGGACAGAAGGCGGACGCGCCGACGGGCGTCTCATTGAAGCTGCTGCGCAAACTGCACCAGACCATTGCTAAGATCACGCAGGACTTTGAAGGCCGCTGGCATTTCAACACCTGCGTGGCCGCCATCATGGAACTGGTGAACGATCTTCAAGCAGCAGATGCGCAACTGGCGGCGGGCGAGGTCAGCGCTCCGGTGATGCTGGAATTACTGCGCTCGCTGGTGCTGCTGCTGGCGCCCTTTGCTCCGTATCTGGCGGCGGAACTGTGGGGGGAACTGGGCGAGGAAGGTTCTATCTTGCGCGCGCCGTGGCCCAAGAGCGATCCCGAACTGGCCAGGGAAGACGAACTCGAGATTCCGGTGCAGATCAACGGCAAGCTGGTCACGGTGGTGCGGGTGGCCGCCGATGCCACCTCCAAGCTCATTGAGGCTGCGGCACTGGCCGATGAAAAAGTGCAGTCGCGGGCAGCGGGTAAGACTGTCGCCAAGGTGATCGTAGTCCCCGGCAAGCTGGTGAATTTGGTGGTGAAGTAACATGGCTGCTCCCTTGCGGGGGACTCAGACGCTGGTGGGCCAGATGGGCTGGGTCTTCGCGCGGCCCTCGCTCACGCTGATCGAGGTGGCCTGGCGCTGGATATTCGGAGCACCGCTGCTGATGGTCTGCTGGATTGAGGCGCGGCGGATTCTTGCCGCGCTGCCGCTGGAGTCCGCGGGCCTCAGCAACCTCGATCCGCAGAATCCCTGGGTGGCCGCGGTGCAGCTTACCGATGCGTGGATACTTTACCAGCCGCACGTCATGGCCGTGCTCCGCTGGCTTCTACCGGTGGCCGCGCTGGCCTGGGTGGTGGTTTCCGGAGTGGGCCGGAGCCTGGTTTTGAGACGCATGGAACCGCGCCTGCCCTTTCGGCTCATTGAGACGATGGCCTTGCAGGCGGCTTGGCTGGCGGCATTGGGCACCACCTGCTGGGGGTGGTTCCACTCCATCCAATGGGTTGCGGCCGCGCACATTCCCACCAGCGGTGAGCCGGATTTGATCGGCTACTCGATGTGGGCTATCTTTCTCTCGCTGGGATTCTTTACCGCGTGGGCGCTGCTCAGTTGGGCGCTCTCCATTGCGCCTCTGCTGATGTTGCTGGAAGGGCGTTCCGCGCTATCCTCCTTTGGCCAAAGTCTCAGGCTGGGAAAGGCGTTCACAGGCAAGCTGATGGAGATCAATCTGGTGATGGGCATCGTGAAGCTGGCGCTGATGGTGCTGGCCATGGTGCTATCGGCAGCGCCGCTGCCCTTCAGCGACCAATTGGGGCCGGATGCGTTGCATCTCTTGTGGATTGCCGCGACCATCTTCTTTTTTGTGGCCAGCGACTACTTCCACGTGGTCAGGTTGAAGGGGTTTATGGAGTTCTGGCGGATGTACCGGGGCGCGCAAGCAAGCGAACCTGTGAGATACCGATCCGGCCCGGAAGATTGAACCATTACAGAACCGCGGTTACAGCAAGCCCCCTCAGCGCGAGGGAACCTCCAGCGCGCCGGTCAGGCTGGATACCCGCTCCACATGGTGATTGCGGCACCAGGACTCGAGGCCGCGCGCCAGCCGCTCGGTAGCCCGGGGGTCAGCGTAGCTGGCCGTGCCAACCTGGACGGCGGTGGCGCCAGCCAGCAGGAATTCGACGGCATCTTCCGGGGTGAGGATGCCGCCCATGCCGAGAATGGGAATGTTGATTGCGCGGGCGGCCTCGTAGACCATGCGCAGGGCGATGGGCTTGATGGCCGGGCCGGAGAGTCCCCCGGTCACATTGCTCAGGCGCGGCTTGCGGGTCTCCGCATCGATGGACATGGCCAGGAAGGTGTTGGTCAGGCTCAGCGCGTCCGCGCCGGCGTCGCTGGCGATTTTGGCCATGCTGACGATGGAGGTCACGTTGGGCGAGAGCTTAACGATGAGCGGTCGATGGGAGGCGGACTTGGCCCGGCTGACCAGGTATTCGAGCGAGCTTGGATCGGTACCGAAGACCATGCCGCTGGCGTGGATATTGGGGCAAGAGACGTTCAGTTCATAGGCTGCTATGCCCTCGGCCTGGTTGAGCCGTTGGAGGACCTCGAGGTACTCGCCCACCGTGTGGCCGAAGACGTTGACGATGACCTTGCAACGGGGATAGCGCAGGAGCGGCGGGAGCTTGCGGCTGATGAATTCGTCTACGCCCACGTTCTGGAGGCCGATAGCGTTGAGCATGCCGGCCGCAGTCTGCACAATGCGCGGCGGCGCGTGGCCGGTCATCGGTTCCAGCGAGATGCCCTTGGTGACGAATCCGCCGATGCGCTCCAGCGAGACGATCTCTTCAAACTCGATGCCGTAACCGAAGGTTCCGGCGGCGGCGATGACCGGGTTGACCAGTTCAATGCCCGCCAACAGAACTTTCATCTCGGGTTTCACGCGGCAATCATCCTTTTTGTCAGTTGACAGTTAACAGTGGTCAGTGATCAGTCGCCGGCTTAATCTGAGCGATCCGGCCCTTGCGACCACGAGATTTCTACTGTGCGGCGACCTGCTTGATGGGCTTGATCGCTTCGGTCAGCACGCGGCCCACTGCCGCCGACGGCTGATTGATGCCGGCCAGCGAGGCCAGCGTGACCGCCAGATCGACCGGGGCCACACGACCATGATACTCGCCGGGCAGGAATGGAGCGCCGTAGAAGGCCAGCGGCACATGGCGGTCATAGGACCAGGGACTGAAGTGCGTGGTCCCTCCCCAACCGGTGGTTCCCTCCATCTGATATGCGCCCAGCGCCAGCATCACGTACCAGTTGCCGTGCTCGGCGTAACTGTGGGCCAGGAGGCGCCCCCACTCCGTGGGAGGCAACTGGCCATGCGCCAGTGCCAGCCGCGTGTACACTCCCGCCACCTGCGGTGTGGGCTGAAGGCGATGCTGTGAGGGCAGCGGACTGTCCTGTTGCAGGGTCTGGCCGGCTACGGCATCTGGCAGAAGCGCGGCTACGGCGTCTTCGGCCGTCTTTTCGTCTACCCCGGCCTTCTCGAATGCGCGGCGGTCAAGGACGATGTAAGGCAGGTCGGGACCGGGCATCAGGTAACTCACCTGTTTGCCGCGGGAGTAGCGTTTGTTCAGCTCTGCATTCAGGCTGGAGTAGACCGTCTGCATGTTGACGACGCCCGAGTGAATGCCCAATTTAGCCGCCTCGCCGGGAATCGGCGCGATGCCGTGGTCGGCCGTGAGCGCCAGCCACACGTTCTGCAGGCCTATGGTCTGGTCGAGCCAGGAGAAAAAACCGTCCAGGTCAAGATCCAGGCTCAGAATCATCTGCTCCTCGAACTCCGAGTCGGGTCCGAACTGATGGCCCTGAATGTCGTTGGCCGAAAGCGAAACCACCACCAGGTCGGTGACGCCGTTTTGACCGAGCTTTTCGCCGTCGATGAGCGCCCGGGCAAAGTCCAGCTCGTAACGATTGGCCGCCGGCATCCGCCCCACCAACTCATAGAACTGCGTGGTGCCTGGAACCAGGGCCTCGCGGGCGGCCTCGGCGATGCGGCCGCTGGAGTTGAAGGCTCGCGCCCACCCGGGCAGGTGCTCCATGTAATAAGTGGAGGTGGTGAACTGGCCGCTGGAGTTGTCAATCCAGAAGGCCCCGTTGGCGGCCTGCCCGGCGGGCAGAATAGCGGCGCGGTCCTTCAGCGAGATGCCAAAGACGCGGGAGCGACCGTTGGTGGCCAGCCGCAGCTCGTCGCCCAGCGTGGTGGCGCGCAGGTTGCGCGGCGAGGCGCCGACTACATACTTGGGCGCGTCCGAAGCAGCGCCGGGCAGATTGGCGGGGATGGAGGCAGCCGGCAGATCGACCAGTTGATACCGCTCATCCTCCACCGAACTCACTTTTTTCTCGAAGGAGCGGGAGGCATCCCAAAAATCGTTGTTTTCGATGCCGTGGCCGTCGGTGTAGGCGCCGGTCCCGATGGTGGCGTGACCGGGCGCGGTCTTGGTGTTGGCGTAGTCGTAGTAACAATCCGTGAACCAGGCGCCTTCCTCGGTGAAGAGGCGGAATCCGCGGCCCTTGAACTCGGCGCGATCGCGGTTCAGGTAGTCGCCGCGGAATTGGTCGATGACCACGATGACGATCAGCTTGGGGCGGCCGATGTAAGCTTGGGCCGGCGCCGGGACCGGCAAGAGCAGGGCAATAAGAAAAACGGCGATGGAAGCGAACAGGGCAAGGTGGAAATCAGGCCGCGGTTTCATGATTGGATGATAGCAATCGCCGGAATGAGAAGTGTGTTAACCCTGGGTAAACAGTACCAAATATCAGATTGTGGTCCGGCAAGTCAGTTCCCCTTGACATTCGACAGGAATACGAGTCAATCTATTGTCGAATATCGAGGGGAAGCAGATGCCGCCATCGACAGACTTGTTGCAGGGAACACTGGACCTGCTGATTTTGCAGACGCTTATACCCGGACCGATGCACGGATGGGGCGTAGCACAGCGCATCCAGCAGGTTTCAAGGGAGGTGTTGCAGATTGGGCAGGGATCGCTCTATCCGGCGCTGCACCGGCTGGAATACAAGGGTTGGATCCGGGCGGACTGGGGGAGTTCAGAGAATAACCGGCGGGCGAAATTTTATTCACTGACCGTCGCGGGCAGGAAGCAACTGGAGACGGAGTTGGAGAGCTGGAAGCGGCTTTCGTCAGCCATTGGCCTGGTTCTGGGCCAGGAGGCGTCTGCATGATGAGGGAGTGGCTGACACGGTTGCGTCATTTTCTGCGCCAAAGCTGGTTGAAGCGCGGTGGAGAGAGCGAACTGGACGAAGAGATCCGGTTTCATGTGGAGCATGCGACCGAAGCAAAGATGGCCGCCGGCATGACGCCGGTAGAAGCGCGACGGCAGGCGCTGATTGAGTTTGGCGGCGTGGAGCGGGCGCGGGAGCAGTGCCACGAACAGCGGCCGGGGTGGTGGATGGGGACCGTGGGGCAGGATGCGCGCTATGCACTGCGCGGCTTCTGGCGCAACCCGGTTTTTACCGTGACGGCGATTGCCACGCTGGCGCTGGGGATCGGCGCGACGACAGCAGTTTTCAGCGTTGTGGACCGGATTCTCTTCCGCAGCCTGCCCTATGCGCATGACGACAGGCTGGTTTCTTTGGGACTGGTGCAGTCTCTGGAGAAGCAGGAGTTCATGCTGGGCGGCTTCTTTTACGAGTGGCGGGACAATCAGAGGCCATTCGAGGCCATGGCCTCACAGGGAACCATGCTTCATGGCTGCGATCTGATCGAGGCCAATCCGGCGCAGCTCAACTGCATCCATGCGCAAGCCGGCTTTCTGCCGCTGCTGGGGATTTCGCCGCTGTTGGGGCGTAACTTTCTACCGGAAGAAGACCAGCCCAACGGGCCGCGCGTCGCGCTCATCTCCTATGGTTTGTGGCAGGATCATTACAACCGCGATGCGAACATTCTCAACCGCCAGATCGACTTGGATGGCAGCCCGGTTCGCGTGATCGGCGTGCTGCCCAAAGGCTTTGAGTTACCCACTCTGCAAGCGCCCGATGTGATGCTGCCAACGGCGTTCAACGAAGGACTGGAGCGCAAGGCGAATCCCGGGACGCCTATGCGCGCCTTTGCGCGGCTCCGGCCGGGAGTGAATATCACACAAGCCAAAGCCGAACTGGAGCCGCTCTTCGCGCAGACACGGGATACTCTGATTCCACCTCCGATTCGCAAGGACTTTCACTTGAGCGTGCGATCGCTGCGCGACCGCGAGACGCAGGATGTGCAGCTGACCGCCTGGATATTGCTCGGTTCGGTGCTGGCGGTTCTGCTGATCGCTTGCGCGAATGTTGCCGGCCTGATGATGGCGCGGGACGAGGCGCGGGAGCGGGAGCTGGCGGTGCGCTCCGCTTTGGGCGCCAGCCGTGGACGGCTGATCCGGCAGTCGCTCACCGAGGCCGTTCTGCTCTCACTTGCGGGAGCTGCCGCGGGAATGGCGCTGGCGGAGGGACTGCTGCGGATTTTTCTAGCCGTTGCGCCCACAGGCATTCCATTTCTGAATCGAGCCGGGCTGGACCTTCGCATCGCATTGTTCACGATATTGCTCTCGCTGGTCTGCGGAGCGTTCTTCGGGTTGCTACCTGCCTTGCATATTCCGCGTACCGTAGCCCTGACAGCACATGGCGCGAAGTTCCGTAAACGCACGATGCTGCGCCGGAGCCTGGTGGTAGGACAAATCGCGATCAGCATGGTTCTGCTCGCGGGCGCGGCGCTGCTGCTGAAGAGTTTCGCGAACATGGAGCAACAAAGGCTTGGAATCGACACCCAGGGAGTGTTAACGGCGCGGATTGCTCTGCCCGGCTTCCGCTACAACACAGCCGAAAAGAAGATGGCGTTTTATCTTGAAGCGGAAACGGCGTTGCGGCGTCTTCCGGGGATTCGCGCAGTGAGCTTCAGCGACTCGCTTCCTCCGGGCGGCTGGCACGACGACCGGCGTTACTCGGAGCTGGCCGTGGCCGGAAAGCCTCATCCGGCGCAGGGTATAGGAGGCTCGGTGATCTGTCGCGGAGTCACGCCCGATTACTTTCGGGCGCTGAATATTCCTATAGTGCGAGGCCGTAATTTTAATGATGAGGAACGAAACAGCAGCGCATACCTGGTAGTGCTCAGCAGGTTGCTGGCTGCCCGGCTGTTTCCCGGCGAAGATCCGATTGGACAGCGCATGCAGACGGGGCACGACGGGCCATGGTACACGGTAGTGGGCGTGGCGGAGAACGCAAAGAATGGCGGTCTAACGGAGCAGGATGAGCCGGAGGTCTACGAGTTGCGGCGCAACCTGATTCAGGACTGGGGCGGGCGGGCGCAGGCGGGCGAAGGAATCAGCGCCGCCGCGCCCGTGGCGATCATCGCCGCGGACCTTCCTTCGACGACCGTGGCGCCGTGGATACGGGCGCAGATTGCGCAACTCGATTCGACTGTCCCGGTGAAGATTGAAACCATGAGCCAGCAGGTGAGCAAGCTGGCGGATAGGCCGCGCTTCGAGACGGCACTGCTGGGGTTCTTCGCTTTTTGCGGGCTGCTGATAGCCATGATCGGGCTTTACGGCGTGATTGCGTTTGTAGCGGCGCAACGGACGCAGGAGATTGGGGTGCGCATGGCGTTGGGCGCAACGCGGCTGGATATTCTGCGGCTGATCGCCGGAGAGGGTGTTCGCTTGATCTTGCTGGGCGGTGTGCTGGGCTTGGTCGCCGCATTGGCCGGCGCGCAACTGCTGAAGAGCCTGCTCTACAACGTCGGTCCACGCGATCCAGCGATGTATGCGGCCGCAACGCTGCTTCTGGCCGTGGTGGCCCTGGCGGCCACGCTGATTCCCGCGCGGGCGGCGATGAAGGTGGAGCCGATGGCGGCGCTTCGCTGCGAATAGCTCGGAATGCGCTCGTTGAGGTTATGCTGGCTCGCCCAAAATACAGCGGGCAGCCCATTCGAGGCTGCCCGCTGCTTTTGTGGGATTGCGCCGGTTACGCGGGCACCGGCTCGCAGGCGTTGACCTTGACCGGGGTGAGCCAGCCGAAGCGGTCGGGTTTGAGGCCGTTGGCGATGCCGAAGAACTCGTCGCCGATTTTCTTGGTAATTTCTCCGGGTTTTCCGTCGCCGATGAGAATGCGGTCGATGGAGCGGATAGGGGAGACCTCGGCGGCGGTGCCGGTGAAGAAGACTTCGTCGGCGATGTAGAGCAACTCGCGGGGCAGAGACTGCTCAGTGACCGCCAGTCCCAGGTGGCGGGCGATGGTGAGTACGCTGTCGCGGGTGATGCCCGAAAGCGCGGAGTTGGACAGAGGCGGGGTATAAAGGACGCCGTTGCGGACGATGAAGATGTTTTCGCCGGAGCCCTCGCTGACCAGGCCGTTCACGTCCAGTCCGATGCCTTCCTGGTAGCCGTTGATCTCAGCCTCCATGTGGATGAGCTGCGAATTCATATAGTTGGCGCCGGCCTTGGCCAGGGCGGGCATGGTGTTGGGAGCCAGCCGGTTCCAACTGGAGATGCACACATCCGCGCCACCGTGGCCGGCGATGTACTTGCCCCAGGGGAAGTTGGCGATGTAGACATCGATGGGCGAGCCCTTGGGGCTGACGCCGATTTCGCCGTAGCCGCGCAGCGCGATGGGCCGGATATAGCATGGCGTAACACCATTGGCTTCAATCACATCCACAACACCAGAGCAGAGCTCTTCCAGGGTAAAGGGTAGCTCCATGCGGTAGATCTTGGCCGAGTCAAGCAGACGCTGCATATGTTCCGGCAGCCTGAAAACGGCTGAGCCATGGGGCTGCCCGTAGCAGCGAATTCCCTCAAAAACGCTTGAGCCGTAATGGATTACGTGGCTCATGACATGGATGGTTGCCTGCTCCCAGGGAATGAGTTTGCCGTTGTGCCAGATCTTGGAGGTTTTTTGGATAGGCATAGGGGTCGAAATGCTCCTTCGGTCGCGCGGAGGCGAATACCAAACAGGGTATCGCGGACCGTGGCAGCATGTCACGGCAGGGTGTGCGATGGCAAGCGCTCCGGTTCCCGCATTGACACCCCTTCAGGCATGAGCCGGAAGAAAATTAGCCGCGAAGGCGAGACCGGATGCATCCAATGCAAGGCTCGTTCCATCTCATGGAATAAGAGCGGTCACTTCCCGGTTCGTAACGGGACGGGGGTCTCGAAAGTGACTATAATCACATCTTGGAGCGCGTAAAAACCGCGTTTGATAGATTTCATTGGAAGGGAATCCCGCCAAATGGCGACCGGAGACCTTGCCCTGGGTGAAGAACAGGGCACACTCGCCGCGCGCAAGCGCGTGGTAAACGACTTCAGCATCCATGTAGCGACGGTGAACGGCTCCGGCTCTCAATCGGCCAACAGCGTGCTGCTGAAGAGCATCTTTGGAATGGGCGTTCCCGTCAGCGGAAAGAACCTCTTCCCCTCGAATATCGCCGGACTTCCCACCTGGTACACCATTCGCGCCAGCAAGGACGGTTACGTAGCCCGCAAGCGCAACCCGGAGATTCTGGTGGCGCTGAATCACGACACGGCGCGGGAAGATACGCTGGCTCTGCCCCCCGGCGGCGTGGCCATCTACGAGGAGTACCTGGACCTCAAGCAGTATCGCGACGACGCGGTTTTCTACCCGGTGCCGTTCGACAAGATTACGGCGGCCATCTGCCCCGAGCCCAAATTGCGCAAGCTGGTCAGGAATATGGTCTACGTGGGCGTGGTGGCGCAGTTGCTCGAGATCGATCTAGGCGTGGTGGAGAGCGGGCTGCGCAAGCAGTTCGCCAAGAAACAAAGGGTCTTCGAGTTGAACTCCGGCGCGGTAAAGGCGGGCTTCGATTATGCGGCGGAGCACTTGACCAAGCAGGATCCGTTCGTAATCGAGCGGATGAACCGGACGGCGGGCAAGATCGTCATCGACGGCAACGCGGCCTGCGGCATGGGCGCGGTGTTTGCGGGGGTGACGGTGGTGGCGTGGTATCCGATTACGCCTTCGACCTCGCTGGTGGAGGCGACCACCGACCTGCTGAAGAAATTTCGCGTGACGCCTGAGAGCAAAGCGACCTTTGCCGTGGTGCAGGCCGAGGACGAGCTGGCGGCCATCGGCATGGTGCTGGGCGCGGGCTGGGCGGGCGCCAGGTCCATGACGTCAACCTCCGGGCCGGGTATCTCGCTTATGGCGGAGTTTGCCGGGCTGGGTTATTACGCTGAAATCCCCGGAGTCATCTTCGACGTGCAGCGGACCGGACCGTCGACGGGCATGCCCACGCGGACCGCGCAAGCCGATCTGCTCAGCGTGGCGTTTCTTTCGCATGGCGACACCAAGCATGTGATCCTGCTGCCGGGAAATGTGAAGGAGTGCTTCGAACTTTCCGGCGCGGCCTTCGACCTGGCCGAGCGGCTGCAGACCCCGGTCTTTGTGCTCACCGATCTCGACCTGGGCATGAACAACTGGATGTCGGAGCCGTTCGAGTATCCACAGACGCCGCTGGATCGCGGCAAGGTTCTGACCGCCGAGGATTTGGAGCGGCTGGGCGGATTCGCCCGCTACCGCGATGTGGACGGCGATGCAATCGGCTGGCGGACGCTGCCGGGGACGAACCACCCCAAGGCCGCTTATTTCACGCGCGGCTCGGGACACAACGACGCGGCCATCTATACCGAGAAGCCGGACGAATATGTTGAGGTGATGGAGCGGCTTTCGCGCAAATTCGAGAATGCGCGCAAGCTGGTTCCGGGGCCGGTGACGGTGAAGGACGGCACCTCGAAGATCGGGTTCCTGGCCTTCGGCACTACGGATTTTGCGTTGCGCGAGAGCCTGGACCAGATCGAAAAGGAGTATGCGCGGAAGGTGGACTACATGCGCATCCGCGCCTATCCGTTTGCACACGAGATTCACGATTTTGTGGCCTCGCACGAGCGGGTTTACGTGGTGGAACAGAACCGCGACGCACAGTTGGCCAGCCTGCTCAAGCTGGACCTTCCCGCCGATCAGGCGGTGAAGCTGCGCAGCATTCTCCACTACAACGGATTGCCGCTGGACGCCCGCACCATTACCGAAGAATTCGCGGCCAAGGAGGATTTCTGATGGCCACCGCAACCCCAACACCCAAAGTGAACCACATCGGCCTTCAGGTACTTGAATATCGCGGCGGCAAATCCACGCTGTGCGCCGGCTGCGGCCACAACGCCATCTCCGAGCGCATTATCGACGCCATGTGGGAGATGGGCGTGGAGCCGGAGCGGGTGATGAAGATGAGCGGCATCGGCTGCTCGTCCAAGAGCCCGGCCTATTTCATGAGCCGCTCGCACGCTTTCAACGGAGTGCATGGGCGGATGCCGTCGGTTTCCACCGGGGCGATTCTGGCCAACCACACCATGACCACGATCGGCGTCTCCGGAGACGGCGACACGGCTTCCATCGGCATGGGGCAGTTTGTGCATTTGCTGCGCAGGAATCTGCCCATGATCTACATCATCGAGAACAACGGCGTGTACGGGCTGACCAAGGGACAGTTCTCCGCCACCGCGGACCTGGGTTCGAGGCTCAAGACCGGGGTCATCAACGACCTGCCGGCCATCGACACCTGCGCGCTGGCCATCCAGTTGGGCGCCACGTTTGTGGGGCGGTCGTTTTCCGGCGACAAGAAGCAGTTGCTTTCGATGCTGAAGGCGGCCATCGCGCACAAGGGGACGGTGTTGCTGGACGTGATCAGCCCGTGCGTGACCTTCAACGACCACGAGGGATCGACCAAGAGCTACAAGTTCATGCAGGACAACGACGAGCCGATCAACGAAGTGGATTTTGTGGCCAGCTTCGACGAGATCGAAGTGGATTACGACTCGGGCCAGATCTACGAAGTGGAGATGCACGACGGCTCGAACCTGCGGCTGCGCAAGCTGCTGGAGGACTACGACCCCACCGACAAGGCCAACGCGGTGCGCACCCTGATGGAGGCGCAGGAGAATGACGAAATCCTCACCGGCGTCTTCTATATCAACACGCAGAAGGAGACCTTCATCGACCTGCTGAATGTGGTGGACGAGCCGCTGGCCACGCTGCCGGAAGCGCTGACGCGACCTCCGAAGACGGCGCTGGACGGGCTGATGGCGAGCCTTTCGTAAGGGCAGATACAAGCCGCAGCAAAAGAAAAAACCCCGCATCATTAGGTTGCGGAAAAAGGGGAAACAGCAAGCGAATTCCCCGGATAACATCCCTCCGGGGCTAAAGCCCCCATTGATTCTGTTGGCGTTCTGCGGGGGTTGAAATTCCACCCCAGCGAGCAGAAATCGCTCGCCGGGGACCCCGGCAAACCCCCGCCTCCCTCCGGATCGAGTTTTTCAGCAGGCTGAACAGAAAAGCCCCGCGGGATACGGGGCTTTTCTGTCAGCGGAAGAAGCTCTCAATGGAGGATGGATTTCCCCAGAACGAAGCCCGTGGTGAATCCGATCAGCAGGCCGCCTGCGCCGAGAAATGCGAGCAGAAACAGCGCCTCGATCAGTTTCTGTTCGGAGTTCAGAGAGGCGATGGGGAGTTCCAGAAGAGCCCGGTAGATCCTCTTATACGTTTGCCAAAGCACAAGGAGGCATACGAATGGGGTCAAAAGCATGGGGACCAGAAACACGAGGTTTGGGACCCCTGAGATCAAAGCCTTGAGGAGTATGAGCACCATTAAACCGCCCATGAGAACGAAAAGGGCGCGCGCCCGCTGGTACGAGTGACGGTACAAAGGACGTTCTTGCATCATTCCTCCCGTCTATGCACACTCATTCCGGATACTTTGGCTCAGCGCGCCGAAATCCGAACGCCGAGGCCGTTCAGCTTGGCGCGGGCCTGCGCGGCTTCGGGGGTCTGCGGATGGCGCTGGACGAGCAGGCGCAACTCGTGAATGCCCGCTTCCTTCTTGTTGATCTGCAACAACGCCAGTCCCTTGCGCAGTTGCGCGGCCGGGGCCTTGGGATTGCCGCTGAAACCTTCCAGCACGGCGTTGTAGTCCTTAATGGCATCGGTGTAATTCTGCTGCCGGTAGGCGATCTCGCCCAGGTAGAACTGGGCGGTTCCGGCCAGGTCGTCGAGCGGATAGTAGTGCAGCACGTCCTGGAACTCACCCGCGGCCACGTCGTACCGGGCGGCGTTGTAGTCGCGCACGCCGGCCTGGTAAGTCTCCTGGAGCGGCGGTATCTGGTTGGCTGCCGGGACGCCGCCAGGCAGACCGGGCGTGGGAGACGCCATGCCACCAGCCGGGAGAGCGCCTGCAGGCGACGTGCCGGCGGGCGGGCTCTGGATGTTCTGCAACTGGGCCTGCAGGTCCTGTACCGATTTATCCAGCTTGGCAATGCGGGACTTGAGCTCGTCGAGGGAGTCGTTCAGCGACTGCACCTGGCCGGAGACGGCGTCCAACTTGCCGTTGCCCGCCTCGCTCTGCGCGTTGATTTTCTGTTGCAGGGCGTTGACCGTCGCGGTCATCTGATTGGAGTTGTCCGCGGCCTGTTCCACCAGGTGCTGCAGGACGCCGAAGCGGCCGTCCAGGGTGGACTGGAGCCGTTGCACCATGTCCAGCAGTTGCTGTACCTGGGTTTGCAGCTCGATGATCTCCTTCGAGGCCGCGCGCGCGGGCACGGGCGCGGAGGCGAGAAGCAGGCCAAAGACTGCAACAGCGAGGAGACGATTGCGAAGTTTGTGCGCTTTCAGCATATTTCACCAATGAAAGACAGAGATCAGGGGTCAGGGATCAGCTTTGTTTTGCCGGCTTACGAGGTATCCCAGGTCTCAGAATCGAATCCTCACCCCAGCGACGAAAACCAGTCGCTGGGGACCCCGAGACCTGGGGCACCCGGCTTTCGACGTTCACGACGCCTGGTTTTAGCGGTCGAGTGAGAATCCTGCGCGGCGGTTCTGCTGCCAGCACTCCTCGGTCGACTCGGAGCAGAAGGGCTTCTCCTTGCCGTAGCTGATGACGCGGATGCGGCTGGCCGCCACTCCGGCGGTGACAAGGGCATTTCTGGCGGCGTCGGCGCGGTTCTGGCCCAGCGCCAGGTTGTATTCGTTGGAGCCGCGCTCGTCGCAGTAGCCGCCGATGACAACCTTCACGCCAGGATGGCTCGCCAGGTAGGTGGCATCCCGCGAGAGAATGGCCCGGGCGTCGCTGCGGATGTCATAGGTGTCGTAATCGAAGAAGACGTCCTGGACATTGGCCTTGAACTCTTCCTCGGCGCTCAGGGTGTTGACCGGCACAACGACAGCCGGAGGCGCGGTTACCGTCACGCGCGCGGAGGCTTCGGCCGAGCCGCCCTCGCCGCGGGCCACCAGGTGGTAGCTGGTCGATATGGCTGGGGTGACGGCCCTGACGCCCGAGGCAGGCACGTCCCCGAGGCCATCGATGGAGACACTGGCGGCATCGGTGGTGCGCCAACTGAGCTGAACCTGGTCTCCGGCCGAGACCACGGTGGGAGTGGCGGTGATTTGCGCGGTGGGCGCAGGCGCTGCCACAGCAGGTGCAGCTTCAGCAGGAGGCAGCGGCTGCTTCTTTTTGCAACCTGCAACCGCGACCAAGGATACCAACAGGACAATGGGTACCAAAATGCGAAACTTCCGGTTCATTGGATAACTCCTTCAGTAGGATCAGAGACTCTATTCCAGGCGATCAATCGCATGAGATTGTACCAACGATAGAATGATAGTTCAAAAAAGCGGGAAAGGCTTACAGAGTGTGGGACGGCTCAACCTCAGGGGCCAAGCCGAACCCCTTCATGGCAACAAGTTTATTGCAGCCTGTCAAGCAATCCGAGCCTCATTTCCAGCTCCAGTTGGGCATGAAGTTGTTGCCCGAGTTGGTGAGCTGATGCTGCTCGGTGCCATCGGCCAGCATGGACCAGATCTGGGCGCGTCCGCCGATGGCCCTCTCGAAGACGATGTGGCGGCCATCCGGAGCCCAGGAGGGGAAATCGTTGCTGCCGGCTTCGTGAGTGAGCTGAAGCCAGCGCTTGCTGGCGATGTCCATCACGTAAATGTCCTGTCCGCCGGGTGCTCCGGGGCCGTACTTGCGATTCCAACTGAAGGTGAGGAACTGGCCGTTGGGCGACCAGGAGGGCGAGATGGCGTAGCCGCCGTCGGTCATGCGCTGGACGTTGGCGCCGTCCTGGTCCATCGTGTAAATCTGCGGCAGCCCGGTGCGCCCGCTGACCCAGGCCAGTTGCGCATTGGTGCGCGGATTCCAGGTGGGCGCGACATCGGGCCCGCGGAAGCTGGTCAGCTTGCGCAGGTTGGCGCCGCTCGAGTCGGCGACCCAGATTTCCGAATCGCCCGACCGCGACGAGGAGAAGGCGATCTTGGAGCCGTCGGCGGACCAGGCCGGGGAGAGATTGCTTCCGCCCGCCGAGCCGGCCGGAAAGCTGACCGTGCGGCCAAGATCGAGCGAGAACATGCGGATGGACCACCCCTCGCGGCCCAGGGATGCAAAGGCGATGCGCGAGTTATCGGGCGAGATGCGCGGCGAGAGCGAGATGCTGCCCAGATGGGTGACCGGGTGCTGGTTCTGCCCGTCGTAGTCCATGGCCCATATTTCTTTGGAGCCGGTGCGGGAGCTGACGAAGTAGATTTTGGTTTCGGCGATGCCGTTGATGCCGCCACCCAGG
>Ga0182027_10001349_pt1 | contig 41300 bp, 30 predicted proteins | sample 712E1DmetaG_FD_121300 | JGI IMG/M metagenome (GOLD analysis project Ga0182027, IMG submission 121300) | Permafrost microbial communities from Stordalen Mire, Sweden - 712E1D metaG (Illumina Assembly) | ecosystem: Environmental > Terrestrial > Soil > Wetlands > Permafrost | place: Sweden...
CAACACCTGCGCCAGATGGGCGGCGTAGTTCATGGCCTCGGCCTGGGTTAAGAGGAAGCGGACTTCGAATGTCTTGCCGCTGGAGAATAGCAGCTGTTTGGTCACGGTCGACTCGATTGCGGCACGCGTCTTCTGTTCGATCTCGGGCAGATTCGTCACCTCAAAGCTGAGGTGCCGGTCTTTTTCATGAAATAGTTCCAGTTCTTTCCTGGCCTGGTCGGAGGCGTTAGCAATCTCTTTGATGATGTCGGCGACCGGTGGGTCAGCGTGTTTGATAATGAGGATTTTGGCTGCGTCACTTTCCTGACTCAGCAGTTTGTACAGGAGGCCGTAGCCTTCGTTGCGCACGCGGGCCTGATGCCAGGCAACTGTCGGGATGATTTTCTGGAACGTCGAACAGCCCGTCACCGCCAACATACATACGATTAGCGTCACGCAGCTCCAAGCCCGTCGTTTCATGAATACCTCAGTCTGGCCTGGGTCTTGCGTCCGCTGACGTTCTTCGTCGCGTTCGTCTTTCAAATCCGGCCCATCAGAATTAATATGAGCAGAATAAGGACGAGAAGTCCGAGCCCGCCGCTCGGATAATATCCCCAGTTTCTGCTGTGGGGCCAGGTAGGCAATGCGCCCACGAGGAAGAGAACTACCAATATCAATAGGATTAATCCCATACTGTTGTTCCTTTCTTTATCACTGCCGGCAATCTACCCCAGAAGCCGGTCCTTTTGCTATGGGGTCAACACCCCATAGCACCCGCCGGGTTGACCGGCTTACTTTCAGACCATGAAGACCAGTCGCAGGAAGAGGGCAGTTACGTTTGGAGACTTCATCGCGGCCATTTACGACGCCTGCGGTCAACGCAGGGCGGGATGCGCCACGCAGTAAATGCGCACTTGGTCGTGTTTCTAGGACACCGGCGCTTTGTGATTTGTTAACAACAACAGCAGAAGGGAATCTCTATGAATAGAAGTAAATGCTTGGCAAAAAAAATCGGATTCGTTTTATGCATGGCGCTTTTAGTGGCGCTGACAGGGCACACGACCTACGCAGCCGAGGTGTCGGTGTTCGTGGGCGTGGCGATTCACACCGAAAGCGATTTTTATGAGCCGCTCAGCCCGTACGGGCGATGGGAGGTTGTCGGCTCCTACGGCCGCTGCTGGATTCCGAACCGGGTTGAGGCCGATTGGCGCCCTTATTCCGAGGGTTATTGGCAGCGCACCGACGACGGCTGGTACTGGGTCAGCGATGAGCCATGGGGCTGGGCCACGTATCACTATGGGCGCTGGAATTTGAGCGCGGAATTTGGCTGGTATTGGGTGCCGCAGACGCAATGGGCCCCGGCCTGGGTTTCCTGGCACAGCGGTGATGGATACATCGGCTGGGCGCCGTTGTACCCGTCCGACGTGAGAGTCATCTCGCCACGAGCGTATGTCTTTGTCGAAGAACGGCATTTCATGGAGCCCGTTAGCCATTCCACGGTGGTCGTGAATAATACGATTATAATTAACAAGACCGTGATCAACGAAGCTCCACGCACCGAGGTCATCGAAAAGGCAAGCGGGCGAAAGATTCAGGCGGTCCAGGTTCAAGAACTGCGCCACAAGACGGAAGCAGCGGTCGTCGTCAAGCACGAAGCCAAGCCGCAAGCAGTGCAGCTCCCCCAACCCAAAGCCAAGCCTGAATTCAAGCCCGAGACAGAACAGCCCGTGAAGCGTGAAGTAAAACCGGAGGCGGAACGGCCCGTCAAGCGTGAGGCCCCGCCAGTAGTGGAACAACCCTCCAAGCGGGAAGCCAAACCAGAACCGGAACGTCCCGCCAAAGAAAAGCAGGGTGAAAATGACAAGGGCGGAGCACGCACCGATGACAAAGGCCAGGAGAAGAAAGGCAATGAGTAATCGGGACACCGCTGGCGGGACCGTCTGTTTCGTCACGATCCCCAACAAGAAAGGAAACGCATGAAAACCAAACTCCCCCTTCTCGCAGTCGGCAGTGCGCTACTGCTGATCGGCTGCTATGTCGATCGTCCTCGCGGATATGTCCGCAGTCCGGCCGTCGAAGCTTCGTACTCCTATGTGTATTACCCCGATGCGGAGGTGTATTACGAACCGCAACGCCATGTCTATTATTGGGCGGACGGCGGTGCGTGGCGTTCGGGTCCACGTGTCCCGCAGAACATCGTGTTGCGTTCATCGGTTAGGGTTAATCTCGATTCGCCCGAGCCGTACCGGCACCATGAAGAAGTGCGGGCGCAACACCCCCGTCACCTGGAAGAAAAGCAGCCTGAGCGCGGTCATTAGGATCGCGACGAGCGCTAGCCAGCATCAGGGCGGTGCCTTTTGCTTGCGCCTCAGTCCGCACCTCCGAATGCTGACTGATTCAGCGTCTGCCAGAAATCAGGACGAGATTCGAACTCGCTGCTGCCCAAGCAGAAGAAGTTGGAGGCGGGTGTCGGATTCGAACCTTGTACCCTCTATTTTCTTAACGTTCTAGATCCTCATTACCAAGAACTTGGCGACTACTCAGGCACGATCCGGACATACTCGCTCATTACACCTTCACTACTCGTTTACTGACAGTTTTACTTATACTCTTTGCAGTAGCCCACGCTCGTGTTACGGGGTAACGGAACGCCAGCTACTCGCCTGGTGACGGTGGTTGTGAACCGCTCGCCAAGTAGTTGTGACCGTCGCCGGTTGGTGGCGATGTTGCCTAGACTCGGCGGTCTACTGTGAAACAATGCGGGGCGGTATAGTGGCTTGCCGTGAAATCATTCGTTGGCGTGGTGATGGATGGGAAGTGGCGAGCGCGAAGCCGCAATCTCACCGTGGCCGAATACATGCGACGGGCTGAGTGCCGGGAGTTGGCTCGCGTCGAGCCGGTGCTGCCGACGACTTACCGGCGGCGCGTTGAAATCTACAACACCCAGCTGCGCTCAGGTTGTTACGAATACAGGTCTGACCCTGACGACTCCGCGCCAGTTTCGCAACCGGGTCCCATGCCTCCAGAAATTGTGCTTGACCCTGGCTGCGCACCTGGCATAGCCTGCTCCCGTGAACTCAAACGAAAATTGGTTCTTTGCGCTCGCACCGGCGGTAGAAGTGAATCCCTGTCATTTATGATTGTTAAGAAAACTGATAATGGCTATGAGTTTTTGGCCTACACGAGTGAGGGAGCATTCCTCGTTACACTGACTTTAAGCGACACGGGAGCGGAATCCCTCCGCACGGTGCCGGTCGGGGTGCCTGTTTCTTTTACGCCGTTGAAGTTGAGACGGGGAACGATTAAAAAGGCCATAGGGGACCAGCGCTGGCAGAACTTCATCCGCATGAGGAAGCTCGCTATTTCAACCATGTTGACGTGACCTCGTTTTTTCGAGCCGCTTGTAGTGTTAGTCCATAGAACATGGCATTTAAGGGAATTTTCTTAATCAGGGAATAGCAAGAGCTTTGTCAAACAGTCCAGTAACCAAACAAACCACAGGAGAATGTTACCATGTTATATTTGAATGAAAAAGACCTGACGAAAATCGGACAGAATTGGAACGCGACAATAGATAATATCGAGCAAGCCGTCCATTGTCTCCATAAGAAGGACTTTGTCCAACCGGTTAAACCCTACCTGCGGTATCGGGACCTGACCAACAGGATTATCGCGCTGATCGCATTTGTGGGCGGCAAGATTAATCTGGCGGGCATCAAATGGATCGCAAGTTTTCCCGATAACATCAACCACGGATTGCCCCGAGCGCACAGCGTTGTAATTCTGAACAACGCCGATACGGGCGCCCCGGTTGGCATCATCAATACCGCATTGTTAAGCATTGTTCGCACCGCCTCAGTGTCCGGCTTAATGATTCGGCATTTTCTAAAAGCCAGGCCCATGAGCAATATTGTTGTTTCAATCATGGGCTGGGGTCCGATCGGCCAGAACCATTACAAAATGGTCACCGACATTCTGAAGGATAAGATTGCGAAGATCTACTTGTATGATCTGCGGGAGATTAAACCCGAGACTATTACCGGTCCCTATAAAAGCAAGACCATCGTCGCGAAAAGCTGGCAGGAGGCGTATAGAGATGCGGATATCTTTATTACGTGCACTGTGTCCAAAGCTCCATACGTCGATGAAAAACCCAAAGCAGGCTCTCTGCAGTTGAACTGTTCGTTAAGAGATTTTAAAGTGAACATTCTGGACTACACCAAGGCGATCATTGTTGATGATTGGGTGGAAGTCTGCCGCGAAAAGACAGACATCGAGATGATGCATAAAGAAAGAGGGCTGAAGGAAGAGGATACCAAATCGATAGTGGATGTAGTTTGCAACAACTGCATGGCGGGGTATCCGAAAGCTGAAGCTGTCATGTTTAATCCTATGGGAATGGGTGTTTTTGATATTGCCACAGGCAGATATTATCTCGATATAGCGAAGAAAATGGGGATTGGCCTGGAACTGGAATGAGGATTGGACAGTTGGCTTCTTCACCGTTCTTACCTTCCCGATTCATTCGGCTTGGGGCTTAGAATACGAGGTGTGATGAGGAATAGGAAAATTCATGACAGCGTGTTTGAGTTGATTGGAAACACGCCGATGGTAAGACTGAACAGAATTTGCGCGGGCATGGCCTCGGAGATTCTGGTGAAACTAGAGTATATGAATCCTTCCGGCAGCCTCAAAGACAGGATCGCCCTTGAGATGATCGAGCAGGCGGAAAAGGAAGGAAAGCTGAAGCCGGGATACACCATTATAGAGTCGAGCACCGGCAACACAGGCTTTGGATTGTCATCGATCGGAACATTGAAGGGGTACAAGGTCCGCATCTATGAGACCATGCCGGGCAAAGCTGGCGCGGAAAAAACGAAAATGATGCATAACGTAGGCGCTGAAGTCCGGTTGATGGAGCCGAAGGATATTGAAGGTCTCAAAGAAAGAAGTGTCGCCGGCTCCGAAGTTGAACTTCCGGGCAGGCAGTTGTGTCTTGAAGACGAAAGGGCGAATCCTGACAAGATTTGGTGGGCCCGCCAATTCAGCAACGAAGACAATGTGCGGGCTCATCATGTTACCGCCAGGGAAATTCTCGAGCAAACCGACGGCAAGGTAGATGTGTTCGTGCAATCGATAGGCACGGGCGGCAGCTTGGCGGGAATTGCCGAGATATTGAAAAAGGAAATCCCAAGGGTAAAAGTAATCGGGATTCAGCCGGCGAGTTCAAAAGAACTCTGGTATACGGGAATGGATTTTCCTGTCAGTGAAACCAAGGGCGGCATTGTCTCCGCGATGCTCAAACAGAAAGGTTTGATTGACGTTCTGGTAAGAATTACCGATGCCGAAGCAAGGGCGATGACGCATAGATTGTGGAGGGAGGAGGGCCTGTATTGCGGCGTTTCTTCCGGGGCAAATGTTCATTTTGCATTGGAAGAAGCAAGGAAACCCGGTGGCAAAAAAACTATTGTCACCCTTCTTAACGACCACATGAATAGGTACTTGACCGAAGAACGGTATGTTACCTGATTGATGACGGTTTTCCGCACGGCTGCCTTGGCAAGAGAACAAGAAGTGCGGGTGCCAGCTTGATGACCTTCATAGTTGGTTCGAAATTGCGAATGCTAATGTGGAAGCCACGTGTAGGTTCTTCCTCCACGGAATCGATCCAAACGCGGTTTACGGCCCGTATGTCGGGGATTACTTTACACTGAGGGCTGCTGGCAACGACTTCTACGACACGTTCTGCGCTTCGGGCCAGCCGGTGCCTTGGTATTTCCCGAACGGGGTTTACTTATGACCATAGAGGCCGGCTCGTCACAAAGGAAACGGCTGAAGCGGCCCTGACACCGCTGACACTGCTGACAATGGCGCAAGGATTGAAGATTGTTGCTGGTTGAGGAGTCGTTGCATGGTCAAAAAACTCGTACGTCCCCCGATTGTGAGCCGTCCACACATCAGCGTCCGAAAAGTTGCAGAGATCGCCCAGTCAGGTCGGTTGCCGATCGTGCGCGTGGATGGCGCAGTCAGATTTAGAGAAGAGGACGTGCTGCGCTTGTTGGCGGAGCATCAGGAGCCAAGACCGCGACTGCGTGCATTACCGACGCGTATCAAGACGGAAGTTTAGCAGAATCCTGTCGCTACGTGGATTTCCAACACGCACAGTGTACAGACTTTTCTGGACGGAACATTCAGTTCGACAGTCGCCGCGCGACGTTTATCCTCACCCCAAAATGAACACTGGCTATTCAGTTCGGCGACGGGTTGGCCTCCTGATCGAAGCGTGAAAAACGTGACAAAAAATCATCCCAACTCTGCATTTTTTTGTATTTCGCGGTTGCGAAAATGTGCGGAATCATGCAGGATCGACACAGGGCGATGGATTCGATTCCCATCGCCCGCTCCAGCTTTTGCTCGCAGCGTAGCGAAGAGCGAAGGCAGACTGTTATCGCGCAACTGTTGGCTACGGCTGGCACGTCAGTCTTTAATCCGGCGGAGAGGTACCGAAGCGGTTAAACGGGGCAGACTGTAAATACAAAATAGGCCCTTTTCGCAACTCTCTGAAAGCGCCTGAATTGCGAGAAATCCCCTGTAAAACCTAGCGATACTTCACTTTCTATGGGTTGCTGCGTTTTGCCCGATTTAGCTATTTTTACATCAATCTGTGACACAAAGTGTGACACTTTTGTGTCACCGGGTTCAGGGTGTTCCGGTGGGAGTTTTCGACCTTCCCGCAAAATCGTACGTTCGCATGGCCGAAAATGCCGACCCACCACATCGCGAATGGATTACCGTCATCATTGCAGGGACGTTATTTTGCCGGAAGCGCGTTGACCTTGATGCTGGTGATACAAGCGCTGTCACTATTCGCCATCGCGGCGTAGCGGGCCGGTGATTCGCTCACCCAATTCACGGCGAGCTTTTGAAACGCAAGACCAAGCTCCCGCAAATGCTTTCCGGTAATCTCGATTTCGTGTTTCGCGAAGGAAAGCTGGAGGAGATCACTTTCATTGTGCCGTTCAAGTCGCACCATGCCGAGATGGCCGTAGGAAAACAGGGAAAAACTGCCATCCGCCAATTCCACTCGCAGCATTTGCGCTTGCGTGTCCTTGTTCCAGCAAACGAAGTGTTTGCCGGCCGATTCGTTTTCGATGTGATCGCTGACGTGGCTTTTTTTCATGGGGTTGCTCCGATTGATTGTGATTGTTGAATGCTGCGCGGTCGCCTGGCCGCGATGAAGTTGCGGATCCGTTGACTCATGGCCACGGCCAAGACGCGGGGCCGTGGACAACCGCGGACGAGTCGCCAGGGGATGCCGAGCCTGCTCACGAACTCTCGATCGGCCAGGTCCAGGGCCAGGGCGCGCCCGCCAGCGCGAGTGATATTCTCGCGGAGTTGCACCTTGTCACTGGTGAAAATCTTGATGCCTTTGCGGCCCCGCGAAATTGTCACGTACCATTGCTGTTGATTCGTGGCCGCCTGGACGGCGGAGTCGGAGCACAGGACGTAATCCACCGTTTTGCCTTGGGACGCATAGGAGGTGATCGCGAACCCGCGAACAAACCGCCGATAATCCTTTCCGAGAGTCCGGCCGTCGCGCAGTCGGATTTGTCCGTTTGCCAGCACCTTGTCCACCGTGACCAGCTCGCCGTTCACAAGACGCTGGCCGCGCGCCGTCTTGCCATTCGCCTTCAAGTGCAGGCGATCTCCCGTGGCCAGGGCCATCTCGCGGGGTTGGCAGATCGTCAGGCGCGACAGGTGCTCGAATCGGATTGTGCGAATCTTCCGCTCCCCTTCGACAACCAACCCCCGCGCCGTGATGTCCCACAGCCGCCCCGTCTCGCCCTTGTGAAACCCCGCCGTATCTTGATTGAAGACCAAAACCGACCCGTCAGTGTGGAACCGCCGATCCCGCTTTTGCGCGTCGGTCAAATCAACCGCTTCAAGTGCCGTCACGGTGTGCTCTTCGCCGCCCAGCAGACGCCGGGACTTCAAGGCAGCCCGCACGCAGTCGTTGACCTTGTGAATCTCCGACCAAGTCTGTGACACCACTACCACCGAGTGGCCGGCACTGGCGAGGTCGAGGTAACTCTCTGCGAGTCGGCCCTCCTGGTCGAATGGTGAACACGCGACGATGGCCAATTGCTTGTCCAGACGATCAAATGATTCGCCGAATTTCCCCACGGATGCCTCGCGCACGGCTTGCCGGTACTCTTCGATCTGTTGCTTTTCAACCAGCGTCTTGCCTTGGGCGGGATCTTGCCGGCGAATCTCATTCAGTTCGGCGGGTTTCAAACCGGAATATTTCTCGATGGCCCACAAGGCATCCGACGCCTCGACCGCGCCATGTTGCCGGGTGTCCCCACAGAGAACCAGACGACCCGCATGGTTGCCGACATACCGCAGAAGCTGCTGCATCTGTTTCCCGCCGATTTGGCCCGCCTCGTCCACAATGACAATGGCTCCCTCTGGCATTGGCTTCCGCACGAGAAATTCGCTCACCGTTTGCACCCCGCTGAACCCATCCTGTTCCAAACTGACCGTTTGCTGGCGTTGCGGCGCAATCACGTGGATTCGGTGACCGGCTCGGCGCAGGCCGTTGCCGACTTCGCGGAGCGCATAGCTTTTCCCAGTGCCCGCGCCCCCGCGAAATAGGGTGATGAAATCGCGAGAATTCAGGATGTGCTCTACCGCAACGCGCTGCTCTGAAGAGAGCCTCGCGGAGATCGGCTGAGCGCCGCCCAATGGTTGGAATCGTCTGATCCCGTCCCTGGCCAAACACACAACCTCCCATTCCCGCTCCAAAGCGGCTCGGCTGGTAACGAGATGTGGATGACGCTCATCCCGGATGTACCCCCGGTTTCGGGCGGCTTTGCGCACTTGCTCCACGGTGATATTCTGGCCGCGCGCATGCTCCAACGCATGTCGCCACAATTCGTACTCGGGAACCACCGGATGACGATCAAAAAGGTGTTCCTCTGCCCAGACAACGGCGGCAAAAGCGTCGCCCACGGTGTGATTGTTCGGCTGAATTAGCGCGCCATGTTTCGCCGCGACGACAGTCGCTTTCTCTGCGGGAGAGACTTGTCCGCCCCAAAGCCCCTGCAATTCCGCCAGACGAACTGACCGGATTTTACGCAGCCGTTCGCTTTGCGCGATGCGGTTGCGGATGTTTTTTACATTGCCTTTGCTCAGCTGCGGTTGTTGGGCCAGCAACTCCCGCGTTTTCTCATCAATCTCACGGTGACGCTTGGAGAATCGCTCGCAAAGTTCTGGCGAAATACCTTCGATTTCAAAGTCACCACGTGGATTTTGTTTCAGGCTGTACCCAAACTGTCTGAGTTCGCGGGCCAATTCATGGTAGTAAACATTTTCGACGTACTTCCGCGCGCTCACCATGTCGAATGTTTGCAGTGCTTTCCAGCGCTGTTCCACCGAATCCAATGTCGCGTTGAACACGACGCAGTGGCTGTGCAGGTGCGGGTCCAAGGCGCGGGACGTGTCGTGCCGGAAGACGGCGGCGACGATCTTACCGGTCTGACGATCCGCCATGGCACCCTTGCTCCGCACGCGGGTCGCCGCGAACCGTTCCAGTTCCCGTAGCGCCATGGTCACGGCACGGTTGTGGGCGTCCACGATCCGATGGTCCTCCCCGACGAAGGCCGCAATCGAGACCGATTTGGGTGGGGAGAATGTAAAATCGTAGAACACTCGGCGATTGGCAACAGTGCCCGCCCTGCCGTCATCACCGATTACAGTGCGGATGGTGTTCAGCCGTTGCGTGAGCAGTTTGCCGGTCCGTGGATCCAGATTGTCGCAGAGCAGGAGGAACTCGTCGCGCTTAACCATTCCCGAGAGCCGGAGCGACTCCGCGCCTTCGCCGACCCACTGTCCGGCAACCATCTCCTGTTCGTTGTAATAATCCCCCGTGGACAGGTGTTCCTCGAAGTATGTCTTCGCATTGGCCAGGCTGTATTGCGCTTTTCGTGATAACATGCCCGACATCTACCAGATTCGATGACAAATCCTGTTCTCATTTGAGAACAGGATTTTTCGTGGTGTGTGCTTTACTGGCGCACATGAAAACAGAGCACGCAAGTCCCCTAGCGTTCGCTAGCAACTATTGTCCGAACCATATCCGAGGGTTATCCGAATGAAAAACGATCCCGCATCCGATCTGGCGGCGCAACGATTGGCAAATGCCATCCGAGACTATACGCCGAAGCATCCGTCCAAGTTTCAGACGCTTTTGCCGTTGAAAGATGCCATTGCGGAACTGAGGGCCAAAGGGGCGTCTTACGCCACCATCGCGGACATCCTGCGCAACATTAACGTACCGGTCGCCTGCGATACCGTGTTTCGGTTTTGTCATGAAGTCCTGGGTGAACCAATGACCCGTCGGCGCAAGAGGCGGAAGCCTCCGGTTCGCGTCCTATCCGAACGAGCACAGGAGAAGTCGCACGAGGATCACTCGACGAATAAAAGTAAAAAAGCCGACAGCCGGCCAGTGTCAGGCCGGAAAGATACAAATGGGCCGCGCATAGCAGACCCGAACAACATTTAGCGGCAACAGTTTATTTGCCGTGTACGGTATCCAGAGATCGAATCGTGGTTTTTGCTTGATTAGTTTTAATCACAATTGTGTGGGTCCGGCAAACAATCTGGCCGCGCCGATATCGCCGCTGAGAGCCGCGACAGACTCGGACTTTGCCGCTACGGCTTGGCCCCTGCCGCCCTCGGCGCCGCTGCCCACAAAGCTCCGAGACTGTCTTCCGCCGGGGGCGACTCGACACGCGGGCGATGTCGCCGCGCGCACATCGCCGCGCGGCCACATCGTTTGTCACAACCTGACTGTCCGTGCGCCACACCGCATTGGCGCTCGGAATCGGCTGACCGCCGGCACCGCAACAACCCGCGCGGGCAGCCAAAGACTTCGAGTTTTTTCGCTACGGCACAAACAGCGGTGCTCCGCTGCAAAACCCGAAGACATTGGCTTTGCCGGTGGCGAACCGATCCCGTGCCGATGTCGCCGCTGCGAGCCGTGGTTTCTCGCGGCCACATCGCCTAAGGCCATGACAACTTTACCGCGCATTCGCGCTGCGTCATGGACGCAGACCGAGGAAAACTACTGCATCTAACGACAATGCCAAATTGCACCGGTTCCGGCCGCCAAGCGTAACTCCTGCGCAATGTGAAACGCGATGCCCCTCCGACGGGAAACATACCGCCGGATGACGCGGGCGATCCTATCGGGTGCGTCACCACGAGCTTCACTTTCTCACCCGTGCTGGAACAGCGAACAGGACGTGTAGATCGGATCGGCTCGAAGGCAGAACGCTGTGGCCAGCCCATCCGAGTTTATCTGCCGTACCTGGCCGAAACGCAGGACGAGAAGCAGTACCGCGTCGTGATGGACCGTGAACGGTGGTTCAGCGTGGTCATGGGGGAGAAGTTCAAGGTGGACGCCCGCAGCACCGAAAAGTTGGCTCGCCGAATTCCTCTGCCAGAGTCGGTTGCTGAAGAACTGGCATTTCGATTAGCGGTGCGGTGACAACCAGCCACTTCGTGCAGACTTGAGGCCGGTCGGCAGCAGAAACAGCCGGTTTGTGCTTATGCAGAAATGCCGTGCACTCGCCATTTTGCGAATATTATACACGCGGTATAGCCAATACTGCTTATAAATTATATTGACACTGGCCCTGAATCTGTTAGTATTGCCACCAGTATGAGATATTCTTCAATGGATATTGAGAGTCGTAGCGAAGAAAATAGATAATGAAGACGATGCTAAAGCAACTTGCGCAGGTTCAGATCGGCTATCAGCCACGGGGCCGGATCGAGCCTGACCCGAAAGGAGTCTGCCTGATCATCCAGATCAAGGATTTGGATGACCAGTGTGCCTTGCGCACAGAGGGATTCTACCGGATCACGCCAGAGGGCGCGAATCACGAGCGGTACCAGGTGAATCGGGGTGACGTTCTCTTTTTGTCACGCGGAAACCGAAACTTCGCAACGGCGGTTGACGTGAATTTACAGAAAACGATCGCTGCCGGGTACTTTTTCATTCTCAAGCTGACCGGCGCGGCCGTGCTCCCGGAATACCTCGCCTGGTACATCAACTCGGCGCCAGCGCAACAATTCATTCAGAGCGTGGCGCGGCGGGGCACCTACATGCCCATCGTGCCAAAATCGGCGTTGGAGGCTTTGGAAGTGGACGTTCCGCCCATTCACACTCAGCAGACCATCGTTGAGCTTGAAAGACTTTCCAAGCGGGAGCGGTCCCTCTTGCAGAAGTTGGAAGAACGGCGCGGCGAACTCATTCGCGCATTTTGTTTAGAAGCGGCGAAACAGGAAATCGAAACGCAGTAGGAGATCACCATGTCAACCCAAGTCAATCAGGACGAAATCAACGCCATCGCTTGGCGGGCGTGCGACACGTTCCGCGGCGCGGTCGATCCGTCGGAATACAAGAACTACATCCTCGTGATGCTGTTCGTGAAATACATGAGTGACCAGTGGAAGGACAAGCGCGAGGAGTATCAGAAAAAGTACGACGGCGACAAGCAGCGCATCGAGCGCGCCTTGAGCCGGGAGCGGTTCATTGTGCCCGCCCATTGCGACTTTGATTTTCTTTATTCCAAGCGGGGCGAGTCCAACATCGGCGAATTGATCAACATCGCCCTCGACAAGATTGAGGACGCCAACAAGGCCAAGCTGGAAAATGTCTTCCGTGGTATCGACTTCAACAGCGAGTCCAACCTGGGCGAGACGAAGGAACGCAACCGCCGCCTGAAAAGTTTGCTGGAAGATTTCGCCAATCCGAAGTTGGACCTTCGGTCGTCCCGGATCGGCAACAAGGATGTCATCGGCGACGTGTACGAATACCTGATCGGCCACTTCGCCAGCGATGCCGGCAAGAAGGGCGGCGAGTTCTACACGCCGGGCGAGGTGGCAACGTTGCTGGCCAAACTGCTGCAACCGAAACCCGGCAATACGATTTGCGACCCAACGTGCGGTTCCGGTTCGCTGCTCATCCGCGTGGCGAAGGAGGTCGGGAGCAACGACTTTTCGCTCTTCGGCCAGGAGAGCAACGGCAGCACATGGGCACTCTGCCGGATGAACATGTCGCTCCACAACATGGACAACGCCCGCATCGAGTGGTGCAACACGCTCACCAGCCCCAAGCTGATCGAGGGCAACAAGCTCATGAAGTTCAATATCGTCGTGGCGAATCCGCCGTTCTCGCTCGACAAGTGGGGCGCGGAGACTGCCGACAAAGATCCGTTCCGCCGGTTCTGGCGCGGGACGCCACCCAAGAGCAAGGCCGACTACGCGTTCATCAGCCACATGATCGAGATCGCGCTCGAAGACGAAGGCAAGGTCGGTGTGATCGTGCCGCACGGCGTCTTGTTCCGTGGCGGCGCAGAGGGGAAGATTCGCCAGAAGCTGATTGAGGAAAACATGCTGGAGGCGGTCATCGGCTTGCCCGTCAATCTGTTCTTCGGCACGGGCATCCCGGCGGCGATCCTGATTTTCAACAAGGGCAAGAAGACCACGGACATCCTCTTCGTTGACGCCAGCCGTGAGTTTGAGGATGGCAAGAATCAAAACCGGCTGCGCGCACAGGACATCGAAAAAATTGTCCAGACCTGTCAGGCATTCAAAACCATCGAGAAGTACGCGTACCGGGCGACGCTCGCCGAAATTCGCGAGAACGACTTCAATCTCAACATCCCGCGCTACGTGGACACGTTCGAGGAGGAGACCGAGGTGGATGTCGCGGCCACGCAGGTGCAGATTGAAAAGCTCGAAAAGGAGCTCGCCTCCGTCCGTGAGGAGATGGCAAAACACCTAAAGGAACTCAAGATTGACTAAAGGCACAAACAATGCTAGTAATCGTGCGTGGTAAAAGCACGATAGGTGACATTATGCCAAATGACATTACTGAATCGAATCTGGATAAAGCATTCAAGCTCTTGGCCGGCAGGCTGGAACTGGCCCAAAACGAGCCCGTCCGGCTCGTTGTCTGCGGCGGTTCTGCGCTGATTGCCACCGGACTCCGGCAGCGCACGACGAGGGACGTGGACATCGTGGCGCTGATCGACTCCAGCCAGCACCTCGCCAGCCCCGACCCGCTGCCGGGCTTTCTCCTCGACGCCGCCAAACAGGTCGCGCGCGACTTGGGATTGTTCGACAACTGGCTCAACAACGGGCCGAGCCGGGGCGAAGGCGGCCTTTACCAGATGGGCTTGCCGGACGGCTTTGCAGCCCGGTTGACGGAGCGGACATACGGGCCGCGATTGACAGTCTATTTCATCGGACGGCTCGACCAGATTCATTTCAAGTTGTACGCCGCCGCCGACCAGCGGGACGGCACGCACCTGACCGATCTCCGCGCGCTTAAACCCACGGACGCCGAACTCGAAACCGCCGCCCGGTGGGCGATGACGCACGATGTATCGGACGGCTTCAAAATGGTCTTGAAAGAAACACTCCGGGAACTTGGTCATGAATCAGTCGCTGAAAATATTTAAGGCTGAGTACCAGAACCACCTGCTGAACTTCCTGTGGCGGCAATGGTCGTCGCTGGGTGTGGCCGGTCAGTCACGCGGCGACGATGTGTGGATCATTGATCCCGAAGCCTTGCTGCTCTTCACCTGCACGCTAGGCCGGCACGAGCCGCGCCTGTTCGACGAGGTGCTCGACTGGTTGCAGGCGAACGGACGCTTAATCAATATCCTCCGCCTCAAGCGCATTCTCGCCAAAGAGAAATTCGCCGGCGCCAGCGTGTTGACGGTTGTGGCCGGGTTGATGAGCAAGGGCACGGACGTGACGAAATGGAAACAACTCGCTGAACTGGCTCAGCCGGCACCCTCGCCGGAGCCATTCTTCTTCGTGGAGGACGGCAAACCGCTGCCGGTGGTGGGCGAACCGGACCCGCACTTTGCGCGGTACGGTTTCAAGCGCGGCCCGGTAAGGGAACGCGGCTACTCGCAGAAATTCCGTCCGACCGAATTGACCAACCTTGGACTCCAACTGCGCGCACTCTTTGGCGTCAGCAGCCGCGCCGAGGTCGTGCTTTACCTGCTCACCCACGAGGCCGCGCACCCGTCACAGATCGCGCGCGAGGCGTATTACTACGAGCGGGCAATCCAGAACACGCTGGTGGACCTGAGCCAATCGGGCGTCGTCCAACTCCGCAGTGCCGGCCGGGAGAAACACTACTGGCTCAAGACTGACCACTGGGCCACGCTGCTGAACCGGCCCGAGCAGTTCCCGAAATGGGTCACTTGGCCGCCACTGTTCAGCGCGCTGGAGCGAATCTGGCTCAAACTCAACGATCCACGGTTGGCGACGCTTGACCCGCTGTTGCAGTCGTCGGAACTCCGGCAACTTATGGTGGAAGTCCGGCCCTCATTCGAACAGGCCCGGTTCGATAAGACGCTGGCCGACGACCGGCAATACCTCGGCGAAAAATATCTGCCGGTGTTCCTCGCGGACGTGATCAAAATCCTCGGCTAACCCATGACCGCGCCCACCCTCAACGCCAGCCGCAAGACGAAGAAGACCGCCGTCGGCGAGTTGCCGGTGGAGTGGGGTGTTTTGCCGCTCGGGAAATGCACGAGGCTTGAGCGTGGCAAGTTCGCTTTCAGGCCGAGGACTGAGCCACGGTTCTACGGCGGCAAGACGCCATTTGTGCAGACCGGTGACGTGAGCAACGCGCGCACATGGATTCGCTCGTACACGCAGACCTTGAGCGACGAGGGTTTGGCTATCAGCAAGGTCTTCCCGAAGGGGGCGATCCTCATGACGATTGCCGCGAACATCGGTGATTGCGCCATGTTGGACTTCGACAGCGCGTGCCCGGACAGCGTCATCGGGATACTGCCGCGCGATGGTGTAGACGGTCTGTTTCTCCTCTACACACTGATTCACCGGAAGAATCACCTGCACTACCTCGCGCCTGCCGGCGCTCAGAAGAATCTCAATCTCGATTTTCTCCAGAAGGTTCAAGTACCGGTACCACCCTTGCCGGAGCAGCATCGGATTGCGGCGGTATTGAGGACGTGGGATCGGGCGATTGAGCGGCAGGAGCAATTGCTGGCGGCCAAGCAGCAGTTCAAACAATCCCTCATGCAGCAACTCCTCACCGGCAAGAAACGCTTTCCGGAATTCAAAGGCCAGAAGTGGCAGAAGGTTCAACTTGGCGAAGTATTCGAGCGCGTTGTGCGGCGAGTCACGCCCGACGTGGAGCACGTCCTGAGCATCACCGCGCGTGTTGGATTCGTGACTCAGCAGTCGAAGTTCAGCAAGATCATCGCCGGCAATACACTCGAACGCTACATCCTGCTGCGGAGAGGCGAATTTGCCTACAACAAAGGCAACTCGAAGTCGTACAAGCAGGGCTGCATCTACAAGCTCGACAGCTACGACGAAGCCGCCGTCCCGCAGGTGTATATCTGCTTCGGCGCAAAAACGCGCGACGTGGATTCCGAATTCTACCGGTATTACTTTGAGGCCGGGCTACTCAACTCGCAACTCATGGGCATCATCAATTCCGGTGTTCGCAACGACGGTCTGCTGAACATGGACCCGGACAACTTTTTCAAGCTCCACATCCACGTCCCGCCGGTAAAAGAGCAGAAACAGATTGCTGACGTGTTCCGCGTCGTTGACCGGGAGCTCGCCCTGCTCGAACGCGAAGCCGACGCGCTCCGCGACCAGAAGCGCGGCCTGATGCAAAAGCTGTTGACCGGCAAGGTACGGGTGAAGGTGTAGGACGACCTGAGCATGACGAGGAAACTGATCATTTCATTGCACGGGATTCGGACACGTGGTGTGTGGCAGAAGATGCTGTCACCATATCTGTCTGAACGCGGGTGGAAATACTACCCGCTCGATTACGGCAACTTCATGGCGCTGCAACTCGTCTTGCCGCGGTGTCATGGCTCAAAAGTGGATTGGTTCCGGGCTGAGTACAACCGTATCGTCGAGGCGAATCCAGGGTTGCGACCGTCCGTTATCGTACACAGCTTCGGCAGTTTGATCGTGGCGAAAGCACTGGCGAAATACCACGACCTGCGCTTGGACAAGATTGTGTTGACTGGCTCGATCATCCCGGCTGAATTCGATTGGGGCACAATCATGGCCCGTAAGCAGTGCGCGGTGGTACTCAACCTCAAAGGTTGCAAAGACGTTTGGCCGAAACTGGCGAATCGATTTGTACGTGGTGCTGGGAATTCTGGCTCGGCGGGATTTGTTGGGGGTGCGCCTGTCATGGAGGAGACGTATGAGATGTTTTCCCATTCCGATGCACATGCTCCGGACGTGTTCGTGAACAAGATCATCCCGTTCCTCGACCGTCCGTCACCCGACCAGGATGGGAATCCCACCGCGCACTATTTGCGGCAAGTTTCTCCACACGACGCCGGCATCTGGACTGCGGTCACGTACACTCGGCAGTACATCGATCGTTTCGAGGCGGCGCTCATCGGCAATCACTTTAGCCCGCGGGTGGAGAACGGTGGTGCGCTGACGACGAAGGTCGCGAAACTTGTGGTGCTTGTTCCTGACAAGCCGGGGCAGGCCTCGAAAGCGGCGCGCGCGCAGCTTTCCCAAGCGTTGGCGCTTCAGCCCATCGCAATCGGGGAAGATCGGGAACGGACTGCGCTGCTCGGCGGCGACGGGACGGCTTACGACCTGCCCAGCATCGCCAACAGCTTCGCGGCATTCAGTGAGTTGCACGGCGACGGGCATTCTGCGGAAGAGGGACTTCGATCTTTTGAATCGTGTCTGCGCGGTTTGGTTCACGAGCGGCACACCGGCATCCGGAGTCATGTCGAGGTGAAGTTGTTGCACGAGGTTCTGAAACTGAAAGGAGCATCCTAAATGTTTGACTACAACGAGCAGATCGAAGCCTACCACGATACGAAGGTGAACTTGCCGGAGGAGATTCGCGAGAAACTGCGCGGTCATCGAAAGGCGAACCAGGACCGCCTGATGGAAAACATCCGCGATGGAATCAGCGTCTCGCGCAGCAGCTTTGTCAAGCAAGGCTCATACGCCATGCGGACAACGATTCAGCACGAAGAAAATGACTATGACATCGATGACGGCGTGGTCTTCAAGAAGGAAGAACTCGTCGGTGAGCGCGACGCCGAAATGACGCCGCTGCAAGTCCGTGACATGGTGTTGGACGCCGTCAGCAAAAACCACCCGTTCAAGACCAAGCCGGAGCGTCTAAAAAATTGCGTACGGGTTTTTTACGAGGAAGGTCATCACGTTGACATCCCGTCGTACCGCAAATCCACGGATGCCGCCGGGAACGATGTTGTTGAACATGCCGGCGCGGAGTGGAAGAAATCCAATCCCAAGGAGATCAACGAGTGGTTTGAAGGACAGGTTTCGGCTTGGGAGAAGCGGAAGGAAGGCACGGGCAATCAACTGCGGCGCATGGTCCGGCTTCTGAAGCGATTCGCTCGTAGCCGTGAGTCGTGGAACATGCCCAGCGGGCTTATCCTGACGATGCTCGTTGGTGAGAAATTTCAGGCATTTGACCGGGACGACGAGTGCTTCCGCTCCCTCCTGCAGAATCTCAAGTATCGCCTCGCCGGCAATCTTGTTGTCGAAAATCTTGCTGATTCTGGTTTTCCTCGCGAGAAGCTGACTAAGACGAATGAAGATGCCAACATGAAAGAACTGCGCGAAAAGGTTGGCGAGGCGCTGGACAAGCTGGCCGTCTTGGACAAGGCGGATTGCACATTGGAGCAGGCACGGGCCGCGTGGGATTGGGTGTTCCAGTCGAATGGATTCTTTGAAGCCTACGACAAGGATCACGAAAAGGCCGTAGCCCTCTACGCTAACGCTGCTCTGGTCCAGGCTGGGTTGGCCAGTACCAGTCCAGCCGGTCACATTGGAACGGTTGGCGTTGCCAACATCGGACACAGGTTCTATGGCGAAACCCTGGATACAAAAAGATAGACGAGCCGCGTACAGTCGGCTCATAACCGAGAACGCGCGCTTGCACGAGAAGTTTCCGTCGTTCGGCGGGCGAGTCAACGGGGATCGACTCGTCTGCCGTGGCAGGCTTCAACCGACCGAACGCAGTCCACAGTACAAAGTCGAGGTTGCTTATCGCTACGGGGACAATCCCAAGATTTGGGTTGTCGATCCGGAAATCCCCTACGAGAAGGCCATTCACATGTATGCGGACGGCTCGCTGTGTCTGTACGACTGGCGCGAGCAGCCATGGAAAGAGTCATATCACCTATACGACACGATCTTGCCGTGGACGGCCGAGTGGTTGTTGTACTACGAGATCTATCGGATGACAGGCAAATGGATTGGCAAGTCCGCCCTGCACGGGACGCCCAAACAGGAGCCGGAGGCGATCAATGAGTAACCGTCAAAACACTCGTGTGGACACAACCAGGTAAAGCAATGAAGTCGAAGTTGACTCCCTACTACTTGGAATTGATCTACGAAGCAGCCTTGAAGTCTTTCTGGCGTAAAACTGCACTCCGTAAGTTCCTGCGAGAATGTCATGTGTCGGAAAACTTCCTCGCAACGTGGGCCGAAGATGAAAGCAAGCGCGGTCTACTTGATCGGCTGTTCGAGAAAGCAACGAAGTCAGACAGTGGCCGGCAGTGCTTGCTGAGCATGGCGAATTACCTGATGGAACAGCAGAGCTTCCCGGATTTGAAGAACTGGGAAGATTCGGACGCGAAGATTCGCGAGGCGCACGAAGCAGTGCAGAAGCTGCGCCGGTATCACGAGCAACAAGAACAGGAAATCGCCTCCGAGGAGGAAAAGCAGAAATCCCGCGAGGAGTTCCGTAAGCGTCAGGAGCAGATCAGCCGGTCGCAACAGACGTTGCAGAAGCTGAGCGAACGACTGAATGAACTTGGCAAGCAGCTTGGCACGCAGCAGGCCGGTTACGACTTTCAATCTTGGTTTTATGACCTCGTGCAGTTCAGCGAAATTGATCATCGTCGTCCGTATATGCATGGGGAACGGCAGATTGACGGCTCACTGACTCACGACGGGACAACTTACCTGTCCGAGTTGAAATTCACGACCAGTCAAGTCGGGCCGGTGGAGATTGGCGACTTTTATCGGAAGGTCTCATCCAAAGCAGACAACACCATGGGCATCATGGTTTCGATTTCGGGGTTCACGAGCGCGGCGATCAAAGAGGCATCCGGCGAGAAAACTCCGCTCCTGCTCATGGATCACAGCCACCTTTACTTCGTTTTGAGCGGAATTATGGGCATGAAAGAGGTCATTGAGAGAATCAGGAGACATGCGTCCCAAACGGCTGAGGCGTATTTGCCCACCAGCCTGTTCAACGGATGAGGATTTCAGCAATGAGCGAGACAGAAAAGGCAGAGAACGAAGCGCGTCCGCCACGCGTGTTCATTTCATATTCGCATGACACACCTGCACATAAGCAATGGGTCGGAGAACTCGCCGGTAAACTTGTCAAAAAAGGCGTGGACGTGATTCTCGACCAGTGGGACTTGGGGTTGGGTGACGATGTGCCGAAGTTCATGGAGAAGTCGGTCAGTGAAGCGGACCGGGTTCTGATGATTTGTACGGAAACCTATGTACGGAAGGCCGATGATGGCAAAGGTGGCGTCGGGTATGAAGCGATGATCGTAACCGGTGAGTTGGTCAAGGACTTGGGCACGGCGAAATTCATCCCGATCGTGCGGCAGGATAACGGACAAGAGAAGTTGCCCAAATGCGTGAGCACTCGGTTTTGGGCGAATCTGAGCGACGACCAAAACTTCGATGAGCAGTGTGAAGGTTTATTACGTGAGTTGCACAATGCGCCACGTCTGCCGAAACCCGCACTCGGCAAAAACCCGTATGCCGGTGAAATTTCAAAAGCCGAAACCGTCGCGACGGCGATGCCGGCAGAAGAGGGCGGAACAATCGAGGAGATGACGCTCTCGGCCTATGAGCGAGCATCCGAGGCGGCGCGAAACAACGATCTGCTTGTCTGGCGACGAGTGCTCAAAGAGGCGCGTCAGAAAAGTGCAGAAGGGTTGGTGCAATGGCGGGCAAAGTATGAGGCGACACCGCCAAGAACCGATGCCGAATTGCCACCGATGGTGGATGAGGGCTTTGCGGCTGCGTCTACGATCTATGCAGTGGCACTAGCCGGGGTCGAGTCCGGCCATGAGAAATTTAACAATCAGTGCGCAATTATTGACGAATTGCTCACACCCCCGGATTGGAACCGGAGTGGCCGAACTGTTGTTGCGGGATTGCCAGACACGCTCGTGTTCCTCTACCAAGCATTGCATGGCGCTATTTGCATGGAGACCGGTCAAGTGGCGTTGGCGGTGCAGTTGGCACGCTCCCACTTTCGCTATGCATACACTTCCGAACCCGAAGTCCTTTACGAAAACGGAGAGTGGGTCGGTTGGCCTAAATCAATCAGCGATAACTGCACGGATGCGTGGAAATTCCTTACGAAGCTCCCTGAGAAACACTCATGGCTATTCCGGGTATTCGGCACGAAGGAAGACTACTTGGTCGCATTATCGGCCTATTACGCGGTGCTGAATATCGTTGAAGCGGTAGATGCACTGGCAGCCGGCAAGCAGGAAGTGTTCGGCGGGCAGGAACTTCGGCTAAGTGTTCCTCTTAGCGGCTTTATGATTCCTGATCAGTTGACATCACGGGCGTACCGGCTGTTGCTCCACAATCCGGTCGAACTGAAGCAGGTGTGGGAATCTGTTGGTGTCACCGGTGCAACAGTGGCACAACACTGGCCGGCTTGGATCAAGAGTTGTCAGATATGGCTGGCCGGGGTGTATCGCAATTACTTTCGGACCGCACCTGTGTATCACAAAGGCCTGTTTGATGAGCCTGCCTTCCGCCCAAGACCCAGTTCAAGTAAAGCGTAAACGCACATGCACCCAACACCCTCCTTCAAAGAAGACCACATCTCCCAGATACCGGCGTTGCAGTTGTTGCAGCGGCTGGGGTGGGCGTACCTGACGCCGGAGCAGGCACTGGCGTTGCGCGGCGGCAGGGCCTCGCGCGTGATCTTGCACGCGGTGCTGGAGGAGCAGTTGCGGAAGATGAACCGCATCCAGTTCAAGGGCCAGACCTACGCGTTTTCCGAGGGCAACATCCAGTCGGCCGTTCAGGCGCTGGAGGAATTTCCGTTCGACGGTCTGGTGCGGACCAACGAGCGCATTTACGACCTGCTCTGTCTCGGCAAAAGCCTGCCGCAGATGATCTACGGCGACCAGAAGAGTTTTCCGCTGCGGTACATTGATTTCGACCCGCAAGGTCTTGCCAATAACGTGTTCCATTGCACGGCGGAATTTGTCGTCGAGCGCACCGGTAGCCACGAGACGCGGCGGCCAGACATTGTGTTGTTCGTGAACGGCATTCCGCTGGCGGTGATCGAGTGCAAGCGGCCCGACATCAAAGGTCCGCTGGACGAAGCCATCTCGCAGATGATCCGCAACCAGGGGAACGAGGAAATTCCGAAGCTCTTCCTGTACTCGCAACTGGTGCTGGCGCTCACCAAGAATGAGGCGAAGTACGGCACGACGGCGACGGCGGCGAAATTCTGGGCGGTGTGGAAAGAACGAAATGACGTGGACACCGTCATCGCGCAGCAATTGCAGACGCCGGTCACCGTCGAACAGACGAACGCTTTGTTCAGCGATCCGTTCCGGTATGCGCGCGGGCACTTTGAGAAATTGGCGGCGGCAGGGAAACGAGAAATCACGCCACAGGACCGGGCGCTGTATGAGTTGTGCCGACCCGAGCGGCTGCTGGAGCTAATGTTCCACTTCCTTCTGTTCGATGCCGGTGAGAAGAAGATTGCCCGGTATCAGCAGTATTTCTGTGTGCACAAGATGCTGGAACGGCTCCGGTCGTTGGACGCCGATGGCCGCCGGCAAGGCGGTGTGGTCTGGCACACACAGGGCAGCGGCAAGTCGTTGACCATGGTGATGCTGGCCAAGGCCATCGCGTTGGAGCCGGGCATCGAAAACCACAAGATCGTGCTGGTGACCGACCGCGTGGACCTCGACGACCAGATTTACACGACGTTTCATCATTGTGGTCATGAACTGGTGCAGGCCACGACCGGTAAACATCTGATCGACCTGATCGAAGGCCACAAGTCGGCGATTATCACGACGATCATTGATAAATTTGAGGCGGCGTTGCGGAAGAAGGAAGTGCAGAATCCCGACCGGAACATCTTCGTGCTGGTGGACGAGGGACACCGGACGCAGTACGGCCCGTTGCACGCGATGATGCGGAAGGTGTTGCCGAACGCTTGTTACATCGGGTTCACCGGCACGCCGGTGATGAAGAAAGACAAAAACACCATCACGCAATTTGGCGGGCTGATTGACACGTACACGATCCGCGAGGCTGTCGGCGACAAGGCGGTTGTGCCACTGCTGTACGAAGGCCGCGATGTCGAATTGTCGGTGGACGAAAAGCAGATTGATAGCTGGTTCGAGAAGGTCACGGCGAACCTGGTACGGGAACAGGTCGCCGACCTGAAAAAGAAATACGCGGCGGCGAACCAACTCAGCAAAGCGGAGCAGCGGGTGAAACGAATCGCGTGGGACATCAGTGCCCATTTTCGTGAGACGTGGCAGGGCACGCCGTTCAAGGCGCAACTGGTCGCGCCGGATAAGGCGACGGCTTTGAAGTACAAGCAATTCCTCGATGAGTTCGGCATGGTCACGTCCGAGGTGTTGATCTCCGCACCCGATGAGCGCGAGGGCTACGAGGATGTGCAGGAGGACACCAAGGAAGAGGTCGTCCGGTTCTGGAAGAAGATGATGGAGAAGTACGGGACGCCGGAAGAATACCAGCGACAACTCATCAGCGGCTTCCGTGACGGTGATACGCCGGAAATCATCATCGTCGTGAGCAAGCTGCTGACCGGTTTTGATGCGCCACGCAATACGGTGCTGTACCTGTGCAAGCCGATGGAGGGCCACACGCTGTTGCAGGCGATTGCGCGGGTGAACCGGCTGCATGCCGGCAAGGATTTTGGTTACATCGTCGATTACCAGGGCGTGCTGTCAGAATTGAACCAGGCGCTCGATCTGTATGGCAAGCTGCCGGAGTTTGCCCAGGATGATCTGGCCGAGACGTTGACCGATGTCGGCGAAGTCGTAAAGACACTGCCGCAACGACACTCGGAATTGTGGGACGTGTTCAAGGGCATCAAGAACAAGCGAGACGAGGAAGAGTTTGAACGCTTGCTGGCGGAGCCGGCGTTGCGCGACCAGTTCTATGAACGGTTATCGGCCTACGCTCGCACACTGGGAATTGCGCTCTCGACCGTGAAGTTCATCGAGGATACCCCGCGTGCGAAGATCGAGAAGTACAAGACCGACTTGCAGTTCTTCATGAATCTCCGCACGTCGGTACGGCGGCGTTATGGCGAGGCGGTGGATTTCAAGGAGTACGAGAAGAAGATCCAGAAGCTCGTGGATACCCATGTCGGCGCCGGTGAGGTCGAGCCGATCACCGAGTTGGTGAACATTTTCGATAGGGAAGCGTTCGCCAAGGAAGTGGAGAAGGTACACGGCTCGGCGTCCAAGGCCGACCTCATCGCCTACCGGACGAAGAAGACTATTTCCGAGAAATGGCAGGAAGACCCCGCATTCTACAAGCGATTCTCCCAAATGCTGGAGGAAGCCATCGAAGCATTCCGCCAGCGGCGGTTGTCGGATGCTGACTACCTGAAGCGCGTTACCGAGATCATGCAGTCGGTCGTGAATCGCACGGACGACAACATTCCGGCCGCGTTGCGGCAGCATGATGTTGCCAAAGCATTCTATGGCGTGATTCTGGAATCGCTGGGCAAGCAGGAAATCGCCGACACTCGACGAGGCGAAATCGGCGCGGAGGCGAGCCTTGGAATTGACGAGATCATCCGCCGGGTGAAGATCGTGAACTGGGAGACGAACACGGATGTCCAGAATCAGATGCGGAATCTCATCGAGGACTACGTGTTTGAACTGAAAGACAAGCACGGCATCGCGCTCACGTTCGACGAAATCGATGCCATCATGGAGCAGTGCCTTGATATCGCCAAAGTCCGGTATCACACATGACAAGCTCGCTTTCCATCATTCCGGCAGGCCCGGCAATCCGGTACAACGGCGAAACGATTTCATTCCGCTTGCGGCGCACCACAACCAAGCGGTTGACAATCAGTGTGTACCCGGACCTGGCCGTGCACGTGAAAGCGCCCAAAGGGAAGCGGTTGACCGAAATCAGGGCGCGCGTTGAGCGTCGCGCCGCGTGGATCGCCCGGCAACTGCAACACTTTCGCCAATCTCCACCGGCTACCCCCAAACGGCGATACGTAGCCGGTGAAACCCACGTCTTCCTCGGCCGGCAGTACCGACTCAAGCTGCATGTAGCTGACGACAACTCCGTTAAACTCATCGGACGTTATCTCCATGTATTCACGCCGACTCCTCGCCACACGCAGCGCGTGCGTGCGCTGGTCGAGCATTGGTATCGGGAGCACGCGAAGCAATTGCTTCATCGGCGCGTTCAGCAATGCCACCGGCAAGTGAAACGATTCGGCATTCCATCACCGACCATTCGATTGAAGAAAATGGAGAAACGCTGGGGCAGTTGCACGCGCACGGCCAGCATCATCCTCAACACGGAACTGATTAAAGCCCCGTCCCAGTGCATTGATTACGTCATTGTCCACGAACTCTGTCACCTCCGCGTCCACGGGCACAACGACAGATTCTTCCGTCTGCTGACCGTCTGCATGCCCGACTGGCGGAAACGGAAAGAACGATTGGATTCACTCGTAATGACATGAACGGATGTTTTGTTCCAATACGGATGCAGTTGGATCGACTGGCTCATGGCCGGTATGGTCAGGCGGTCGCCATTGAACGTCTGGAGGCGGACGTTGTTGAACTCATCGTTGTATTTCCGCACCAGCCACGGGCGCTTCCCAACCGGGATTGTCGTGCCACGTACCGAGCGCGTGAGTCGTTTGCAGGAAATGTGTTCATTTGGTGCGGAAATTTGATTAGAACTATCCGCGAATGATCAAGTTCTTGATACTTCTTGTGTTCGGCCTCGTCGCTCTTGCGGTGGGGGCTTGGTGTTGGCGGCGGCGAAAGTGTCCCAACCGGGAGGCTACCGAAACCGCAGTACTACCTGCCAAAACAGGGGAGACTAACCGGCAGGAGACAGGCAAAACACCGGACGGACCGAACATTGTGGGAGCGCACGTGGAAGTCGTTCAGGAAACGAAAGACCTTCCCGACACACCCGAAACCTTGAAGGAATCCCCGACTCAGCCCCCCGCAGCTCCCAGCGGCTTCGGGCAGATTCAAGTCTCGGAAACTCCCACAGCGGTAGATTTTCGCCCGGTTCCCGAAGCCGAGGCCGAGGTCAGGCCGAACACCCCATCAGAGACTATTGAGGAAAAACCACTTGATCCCCCTGATGAACTCGGAGTTCCAATAGCGCAACCAGAAGCGAGTAAGCAGTCAAACGCTGTTTCCGTGCTACAGGAGACGGGTACGGGCGCTTTTGCTGAAGAACGACCGGGAACATCCACTGGGGAGAATCTTCGACCTGATGCTCCTCAACAGGTGATCGCAACCCCGGTTGCAGTGATCGAAACAAAAGCGGTATCAGAAGAAGACGCGCCCGAACCAGATCACGAGGAGAGGGAATCTGAAGTTGCATCTTTGACGCCGCGCCCGTACACGGGTCTTGCACCGGCTGCAATAACTCGGAAGCCGAGAACCCGCCGTGAAGGTGAGCAACGCGTAGCGACAAACGCCGACAGCACCCTTGATATTCGCGTGCAACTCGCATTCGACCGGCACGGCGGCGTACGGAATCTGGCACTTGTCCCCTGTCGTCGGCGCGGAATGCCAAACAAGCTGTCAGTCAGTGGCACACACGGGAAGCTGGAACTCAGTGAATTTGGCGATGACCAATATGAATCAGTCCCCATTGGGGATGAGAATAAGACACTGCGCGAGGGGGTTGCGTGGAAGGGCCATGGAGACGCACGGGGATCGCAGTGGTTTTTGAGCGGCCGGGAGCTTTATGTTTTGGCTTCCGGTGACGTGAGTGGCATCTATCCTTTCGGCACAACGCCTTGCTTGGTGTTGCACGCCAATCACGCCGTGCTTACCACAAGTGCTTCACGTGCTGCGGTCGAAGCGGCATTGGTTTCGGCAGGTTGTGCCGGCTTTGCGGTGCTGACCGATGTGACACCGGGCGTGCCCAGCGGATGGTGCGTGTTCCGCGACGTAAAGCCAACACGGATCGTTGCGCGGCGCGATGGAACACACTTCCTCAATCCGCTGTGTCCACTACCCGACGTCGAGCCGGACTACGTCGGTGGAATCCGGTTGAGGGGGCGATTGTGGCTCGCAGGTTTTCCACCTCGAATACGGTTCACGGGCATGTTGGGCGATGATTTCCGTGTGATGATTGATGGGCAGCCCGCGTGCCCAGTGTCCGATGGCAGCTACGAAGCACCGGGATGGGATGGCGTCGGAGAACATCTACTGTCTTTTGCCGGTAAGACAAACAGTTACGCCTTGCAGCCGATGGATGAAAGTTGGGAACGGTGGCACGCGCACGACTTTGGCACGGGCGCGGCGATATGCGGTGCGAGCATCCACCATGTTGCGGGGGCGCGGTGGCGGCAAGTCCGAGTGCCGGTATCCAACCCGGTGCTTGTGGGGGCGCATCCCGGCGAGGTCTTTCACTGCGCACTGCGAACTGATGCTCGTTGCGATGTTCTCACCGTTCTCGCTCCATTCGATCCCGTCTGGGCGCTGCCACGCGACCCGGCCCACGTTGACAAGCGGACGGCGCGCATTGTGTTGCTGCACCCGGCCGAGCCGGTGGTCTCGCACGACTTGCCCAACGGTAAGCGTCGCGTGAACCACGGCATGCGAGCGTGGACTTCGGTTATCAATGACGCTGGACGCAAGAATCTCACGCTTTCGTTGCCTGGCGACGATGCCGAAAGGCTGTGGCGGCGGTACCGGGAAGCAGCTAAACAACTGTGGAGAAAGATGCGATGAGGGCAAACGATCTCTTGCTCTGGCTGTCCGCCCGTCGCGAAGGATCGTGGCAGCAGTTTCGCGCTGGTGTTGAAGAAATATGTACTGACGATAGCGAAGATGCGTCCGCAGAATCGAGCGCGGAAGATGTCGGCGAGTTTCCGCTTCACCAACAACTGCGACTCGACTTCGAGAGGTTGGCACATGTCGAGTTCTTTGCGTCAGGGTGCGAAGACGGTTGGCGCGTTGTGCCGCCCACGCTTGCCGCCCAACCCACTGCTGACGGCGCACGGGCCGTATTGTGCGGCGCGCGTTCACCGTCGTTTTCTGAACGCATGCGCCGCGCCGCAAGCGACAGTGTGTGCGAGACCCTTGCACCGTCAGGCATTCCGGAGGTTTACCGGTTCACCGCTCGTGATACGGCGACGCTGGCGAAGATGGCTGAACAAGCTGGACTGCATTTCCAGCCTGATGCCGCGCTCGCGATCCTCTCACATCTGCCACCATGCGACCCACCCAAAGCAACTTCGGAACTGCCGGTCGGGTCTGATTGGATCATCCATGAGTTTGACGCGACGGCGCTTTGCTGGCGTAAGACTGACCGCCGCGGCGCGAACACCGCTCGACTTGGTTTATTCCGGTTCATGCATCGCTTTCAACGACCAACGTATTTTCTGCGGCGAGGCAGTCAGACCAGTAAGCTGCCCCGCGCCGTCGGTCTTTTTATTGTTCTGAAACGCAGCCGCCATCGCCTCTTGAGGTACGGCGCGTCGGCTCAATCGCTTTGCCTTCCGGCAATCTGCCGTCCGCCACGTTTGATGGAGCGGGCACTTGTCCTTTGTTCGGGACTTCCGCCAACATACGATCCAGCAACCGCCAGCCTGACCTATGTTGACGTGCCTCACGACATTGCGCGCCTTGCCGCCGAATTGCTTCGCCAGCCTCTGACATGAACAACCCCATCGCCATTTTTCGGAATCTTCGGGAGCTATATCGGCGCTACCTCGATAGTCCGCTGGCGATTCGATACGACTCATTGCGCGACGAGCGGCGGGCGTTGTTGTTTGAGCAAGACCGGCGTCTTTGGCGCGAACCACTGATTGAGCCGGTAGCTGTCTATCCTACGTGTGACACCGAGTTCGGTGCTGTTTGTCACGAACTCCTCGACGCCGCTTGGGGAAGCCCACAAGCCGGCGAAGTCGCGCAGTTTCTCGGCCCGTCGCTCTTTCCTGATGGACGGAAGCCGTATCTGCATCAGCGCGACGTTTTCCGTGAAGTCCTAGTAGAACATCGAGACGTTGTGGTTACCACCGGCACTGGCTCAGGGAAAACCGAATGCTTCCTTGTGCCGATTCTTGCCGAACTCGTGCGTGAATCCCGTCAGTGGACTGCGCCGACTGCCCGACCGCCAACGTGGGATTGGTGGGATGACCGACATCGCGTTATGCGTGGGAGAAATCCCCGATACGCCGAACGACTGGCCCAACGCTCTCACGAGACCCGACCGGCAGCAATTCGCGCGTTGGTGCTCTATCCGCTGAACGCGCTGGTCGAGGATCAGCTTGTACGCTTGCGGCTCGCCCTCGACAGCGATGCTGCTCGGAATTGGTTGGATACTCACCGGCAAGGCAACCGGATTTACTTTGGGCGTTACACTGGCCGGACGCCGATTCCGGGAAGTGGAGACACCGCCCGTCTTCGCAGTGAACTCCGTGCGATGGCCCGCGAAGCTGCGGCGGTTGCCGGTTCTGATGCCACCTTGTTCTTCCAGTCGTTCGTTGAGGGCGGTGCGGAAATGTGGTCGAGGTGGGATATGCAAGACCACCCGCCGGACTTGCTCATCACCAACTATTCGATGCTCAACATCATGCTGATGCGCAGTCTGGAAGCCGGCATCTTCGACAAGACCCGTGACTGGCTCGCCGCCGACCGCAACAACGTCTTCCATCTAGTCGTTGATGAACTCCACACCTATCGCGGCACACCGGGAACGGAGGTCGCGTATCTGCTGCGTGTGCTGCTGGACCGGCTCGGACTCAGTCCTGATTCCGACCAACTCCGCATCATTGCATCAAGCGCCTCACTGGAGGGCGACGAAAGCGAAGCTAAGGAGTACCTTGAAGATTTCTTTGGGCGAAACCGGTCGCGCTTTGAGATCGTTGCCGGTGTTGCGCTACCGCCAAACGCGGCTGCAATCAACACCTGCCGGGCGCACGGCCCTGCATTCCGCGACTTTGGTATTGCCGTAAGCGATGATTCGGAACATCTGATTGTGCCTGCACGCGGCATTGCGAATTCAGTTGGCGTTGGCGAAGGCACAGACGACCCCGCATCACTTCTCCGGGAAGTGGCGCTTCGCGCCGAAGCCGGTGAGGCGTTGCGGGCGGCGTGTCATGTTGGCGGATCGCTTGTTCCGCAGTCGCCATCATATCTTGGCGAAGCGTTATTCGCATCCTTGCCGGAAGCCGAGCGTGCGGCGGCGACAGAAGGGCTGTTGGTCTGCCTATCTGCCGCACGTCCCGCACCGATCCGTATTCGCGCTCACATGTTTTTTCGTAGTGTGCAAGGGATGTGGGCTTGCACCAACCCGCAATGCTCGGAGGTTCACAGACAAGAAGCGACGCCGGTCGGAAAACTGTACCAGCACCCGGCGCTTTCCTGTGCGTGCGGCGCGCGCGTGCTCGAACTGCTCGTGTGCGAGTGCTGTGGTGAAGTGTTCTTCGGCGGGTACAAGCGCGAGGTGAAGGATGACCAAGGGCGAGTGCTTCCCGGCGAGTGGTTTCTCAGCCCAGACCACCCTGATCTCGAGACGGCACCGGAGATGTCGTTCCTCGACCGCGGATACAGCAACTATGCCGTATTTTGGCCTGTCCCAAACGGACAACGTGCGCCGGTAACCGGCAACTGGATGCAGGACAATGTTGCCCGTCGTTGGCGGCCGGCAAGTGTGGACTCCCGAGAAGCACGTCTCGACCTCGGCAACAGCAACGGTGTGCGCGGGTTTGCGTATGAAGTGCCGAATCCGTCACCCGACGCCAACCAAGCCTACCCGGCCATTTGCCCGCGCTGCGATGAAGATCGTCGCCGGCGGCGGCTTGATACGCCAATCCGCCCGATGCGCACCGGCTTTCAGCGCGTCGCTCAAGTGCTCTCCGACACGCTCCTGCGCGAGATGCCGCACACGGCTCAACAGTCCAGCCGCAAGTTGGTGGTCTTCTCTGACAGCCGGCAAGATGCCGCCAAACTTTCCGCCGGGATGCGCTTTGCCCACTATCGCGACGTCGTCCGTCAGGCGCTCGCGACATCTTTGGAAACAGCAGGCCGTGGGGCATTGGCGTTTCAAAGACAGCTTGGCGGTGCGGCGTTGAGTTCTGACGAACAACAACTCGCGCATGAATTCGCCACGACTCACCCCACCGAAGTGGCTGTCATCACCGGAGCGCATATTCCGGCTCTGGCGAACCAGCAAGCCCCCGGATTCGTGGCACTGACATATGCGCAAGCGGCGCAACAGATTTTTCTGCGTGGTGCTCACGGCCCATTCGCCATCACTCAACTCACCGAGGATATTTCTGCTCGCCTCCTCATGAAAGGTATCAACCCCGGTGGCTTCACGCAGGATGTTCTGTGGCGCGACTCACGGCAGCGAACTGGTCCGTGGAAGCAACTTTACACCTGGCCTGCGGCTGCCCAGCCGGACAGCCAACCCGCTACGCGCGTGAATCCACCGCTTGCACCCGAAGAACAAGAACATCTTCAACGCATCCGCGAAGCGGCTTACCGCGAGATCGCAGACGCCATTTTTGCCTCCGGCAGACGCAGTCTTGAATCACTTGGCATCGGCTTGGCTACGACTGACCGCTTGCGCGTTCAAGCACCGCGATCGCTTGTGCAGGAAGCCGCAGATGCGGTCATCCAGCTTCTCGGTTCTCGCCGCAGCCGTCTTTCAACTCACGGCGCAATGCCCCTACAGAATGTGCCTACGTATGTGACGCTGTATTTACTCCGAGTTGCCGCCCACAACGGCGAATCGCCAGCCGACTTCGAGCGTGAAGTCTTGGCTTTGCTTTACGCCGCGCAAATTTGTAGTCCCGGGCAAAATGGCGTGTTGTTCGTAGAGCATTTGTGCCTTGTCCGATCTGGAGACGATTACTACGCCTGTCCGCAATGTCGGCGACTGCATTTACACCGGGCTGGTGGTCTTTGCATTGAATGTCTGGTTCAACTCGACGGCCCATTCCCCATCACCAACGCCCCCATCGAAGATGATTACTACCGGTATCTCTCACTGCATTCGAGTGAGTTGTTCCGGCTGAATTGCGAGGAGCTTACCGGCCAGACTAACAAGACCGAAGCGCGGCGACGGCAACGCCTTTTCCAAGGGCGCTGTTTGCCACAGGACGAAGAACCACGGACGGACGAACTCGACTTGCTGAGCGTCACAACGACAATGGAAGCCGGCGTCGATATTGGCAGCCTGCTCGGCGTGATGATGGCGAACATGCCGCCGATGCGTTTCAACTACCAGCAGCGGGTTGGCCGAGCCGGTCGGCGTGAAATGGCGCTTAGCGTGGCACTCACGCTCTGTCGCGGGCGCAGCCATGATGATTACTACTTCCAGCGCCCCGACCGAATCACAGCCGAGCCGCCGCCACCACCTTACGTGGACTTGAGCCGTGAGAACATCTTCCGTCGCGTGCTGGTGAAAGAGGTCTTGCGGCAAGCGTTTTCATCGCTCGGCTTCCTTACCGGCACCAGTGATAGCGTCCACGGCGAGTTCGGAGAAGCTTCGGGCTGGGAACAACCGCCACCGGGCGTTACGGGAGGCTCGACTGTCAGAGCATTGGTGGACGACTGGATTCAGCAGCACGTCCCTGACGTGGAACGTATTTGCGACGTGTTGCTCGCTTTCGCCGACCCGGAATTAGGGGCGAGGAAACCCGACCTGATCGCGTGGGTTCGGAATGATCTGGCGGCGAGAATTACGGAGATCGCCAACGACAACGCGGTTTATGTCCAGACCTCTTTGAGCGAACGGCTCGCGAATGCGGGACTGTTGCCGATGTTTGGTTTCCCGACCCGCACACGGTATCTTTTTCACGGTGACCCGACCCAACGGCGCGGACAGTGGCCGCCAGACGATGCCGTGGATCGCGATCTCGACTTGGCCATTAGCCAATTTGCTCCCGGCTCGGAGACAGTCAAAGACGGACTCGTTCACGCAGCGGTCGGGGTGGTGCATTACCAGCGACGCGGCACGCGGGTAGTTCAAGTGCCGGATCCGTTGGGCGCGCCGACGCCACTCGGCACTTGCCGTGATTGTCAGGCCGTGGTTCTTCGGCCCGCTGCACAGACCGTCACATGTCCAGTGTGTGCCTCAGCGAACTTTGGGATTGTGGAACTCGCTCAGCCGCGTGGATTCAGAACTTGGTATGGCGCGAATTGGGATTTCGATGGTGTGTTTGAATGGACGCCTCGCGCTTCACGCCCCAAAACCGATCCCGGTCAGTTGCAGATGCAGGCCGTCGCCAACTGCCAATTTTGGTCGGGCGAGGCGGAGGTCTGTGTCGTGAACGACAACGCTGGTCGCAATTTCCGATTTTTCAAACAGGCCGGTTCCGAATCTTGGTTGACTCAGGAGGCTCTGGATCATGTGAACGAGCAGAGATTGCAGCGCGGTTTGAGCGGTGTTCCCAGTCTGACCCCCGATCCGAGCGTGCAGCCCGCTCTACGAGCACTCGGCTCTATCAAGACAACCGACCTGCTTGTGCTTGGTATTTCTGTCGCTCGCCCGGAACTGGATTTGTCGCCCTATTCACCACTATTGCCGCAGAGAGTTGATGGCAGAGCGGCCTTGTACTCCTTCGGCTTTCTCCTGCGCCGTGCTCTTGCCGTCTTGCTCGACATCAGCCCTCAGGAAATCCGCGTTGGCTTGCGCGTTGTGCCAAGCGGTACCGGGCAAATTCTTGGTCAGGTATTCTTGTCTGACAGTCTCGAAAACGGTGCCGGTTACTGCTCACACTTTGCAGACCCGAATGAACTTCATCGCCTTCTTGAGTTTGTGGCCAACCCTAACGACTCCCTGATGCGCGAACTGCTGGCCGCACACCACTCGGGCGTTTGCCAAACCTCTTGCCCGGACTGCCTGCGCGACTATGCCAACCTTGCATGGCACTGCATTTTGGACTGGCGACTAGCGGCGGACTTGGCCCGCCTTGCACTTGACGCGAATGCACCTGTGGACTTGACAGTCCCGTACTGGCAGGCCCTCGTCGCATCATCAACGACAGCCTATTTCCATTCCCACGAGGCTCTTGGTTCAACCGCGACCACTTTCGGTGGCCTGCCAGCGGTTCGTTCCGGGACCCGATGCGAAATCATCGTTCATCCACTATGGAGCGCCTCGCATCCACAAGTACTCCAAGCCAGAGCCGAGGCTCAGGCCGCTGGCGTAACCCAGATACAACCGAAGACTCTCTTTGAGATAATTCGAAGGCCCTTCTGATTGGTTGTTCACGGACCGGGCGTCAGTGGGAGACAAAGAACAAGCAGTGCTAAATTGTGGAATTGCCGGTCCAGAACCAAAGCCCGCTGTTGGATGAGGCAGCGAAGCCATGTTCGCCAAGAGGAGAAGCCCCGCGCTGGCCCGTGTCGCGGTCGCTTCACTCACGTCGTTCCGCTGTCCCCGCCACGCGCGGCGCCGGGCCGGTGCATTTGCGGTCCGTGCCGTCTCCCGTCGCGGTCGGTGGAGACGACCATTCGTCCGTTCCGCCCGCCGTTCCGTCCACCGGCACCGACCGCCTTTTCAGATCACTTGGCGTCCTCGGTGCCGAATCATCGCTTGGGGGCAACTGGCGGCGTGCCTTGCGCCTTGATGATATGGCTCGTTCGCGCCGTCAAGGTCGTGCGTCTGCCTGCGAGCGCTCACAAGGACTCAGCGGCGGCGATGGCTTCAAACTCCGAATAAATCTCGGTGTGATTGGCGTTCAAATACCGGATGACATTGGCGTTTTTCAGCAGGTTTTTGATGTAGGTTTGAGCCGTTTGCAGCGTGAACATATTTTCCGTGTAATTGTCAGTGGCCGTTTTCAGGTCGCGTTCCAGCGACTCCATTTCACTCTCCATGCGCGCGATGTCTTCCGCTGACATGCCTTTCTTTTTCTTCGGTTCATCGGGATTGACCAGTTGATCCTTGGCCGTACCCAAAACCAGCGCCTCGGCGTAGCCAGGGAAAAAATTATTGGCCGTCACCATCATCTCCGCGATTTCAATCTGCCGCATCCCGCTGACCTTCTTCAATAGACGGATGGCCGGTGGCGAAATGTTCTTGTCCTTCAATAAATCAGCCGCTTGCTCATGAATGCCTTTCAGCAGATTCATGGCCGCCTTCACAACATGGATTGGCATGTTCAACGCCGCCGCCAGACGCTCCAGACTGACACCATCGTTGACCGCCTTGACGATCATCTTGTGTTCCTGAATGGGTGGGAGTCGGCTGATACGCGCATTGTAGGTGTAGCATTCGTCGTCGGTGGCGATGATGCAATCGGCGGACATTTGTCCCAATTCTTTCAAGGCGGCATACCGCAGATGTCCGTTCTTGAGCAGATATTTTCCCGGCGCGTCTTTTTGTGGATACACCACCAGCGGTTCAACCAGACCGACCTCCTTGATGGATGCCAGAATCTTTTTGTAGCGCATGATGCCTTTGTGCAGGTCTTTGAATTGTCGCATCGGCGAAATATCTTCCAGTGCCAGCCGGAGTTTCCGCATCTCAAACCCAATTTTCATTTCATTCATGCCGCCTCCTTTTGTTCGGGCGAAAGCTTCACCGACAAATATCTTGGAATCGTGGCCAGCGATTCCGCTCGTAACAGAGTGAAGAAATTTTCATCGGCCAGCAGTTTGTTGAAGGCTGTCACAATGAAGGACAATCTGGCATCGCACACCCGCGCCTTTTTTATCATCAGCTTCTGGCGTTGGCTCTCCTTCCGATACGCACTCACCATGCTTTCGACACTGGTTTTGGATTTTTGCCCCAGCCCTCCGCCGCCGCGCTGCTTGCCAATCAGTCGACGCTGCACAATCAGCCCCTTCACATATTTGAGAGACAAATAATCCAGTTCCTTGTTTTCGTAGGCTTTAAGCAGTTCGCGTTGGGTTTCGAGGGTGTCCGTTTTGGCAATGTCCACCGCGACCCATATTGGAATTTTCCCGATCAAGGCGAGGTCAAGCAACCGCTCTTCACCCGCATTCTTGAGAGTCATCAGTCCCCGGACCAAATTGTCACTGACATCCAACTTCTGGCCGATTTGGTGGGGATTGTATCCCAGCGCCTTCAACCGTTCGATTTCGCGGATCAAATCCATCGGCTGCGGGTAACGCCGCGCGATGTTTTCCACCAGGCTGCGGAGGAGCAGTTCCTCTCTTGAGATTTCAACCACGATGGCCGGAATTTCCTTGTGCCCAAGCGCCATGAAGGCTTCCAGCCGTCCTTGACCACAAATCAAATCGTATCCCGCCTCCTCTTTCTCGGTTGCTGGTCGCCGACTGACTTGAATCGGCATTTTTAGCCCGACGTTCTTGATGTTTTGAACAATGGCCGCAAACTTCTTCGGGTCACGATGTCGGTGATTTACAATGCGAATCTGCTCAATAGGAATCATTTTGACTTCATCATTCATACAATATCCTCCAGTTTCACGCGTTCGGTCATGCCGAAGAAATAATCCAGCGTGTCAAATCGGTAGGCATCCAGATAAATGCCGTTGGTCTCGGCAATGCGCAGGTTTTCCCACGTCATGTCAATGCCCGGCAGCACATAATAATCCTGGATGCCCTCATTCGTGAAATCCATGCGGACGGCAATCGTGACGTCCGGTCGGGTGCTGGCATCCAGACGGATCAGCCAGCGCGCCGAACCCGCGCCGGTCTGGGTGTGCCGGCACAACACGATGGACACGCGCATTTCACCGTTCACGTCCAGCAATCCGGCTTCGTCATTCCACACGGCCTGCGCACCCAGCGCCGCGATTTGCTGGACGACCGATGCCACAATTTCCGGGTGAAGTTTTCTAAGTCGCCGGTTTTCCTCGATGAAACTGTAGTCAATGCCGGGATCGTAGCCAATCAACCGGTAGGCACTGACCAGTGTTCCGAACCGATGGCTAAACGCCGTGCGTGATGGCAGTCCCTCCGCTTCGTCAATGAGAATGCCAGAGATTCGGCCATGCTGCTTTAGCAGGACGCGCAGTTTTTCCAGCATTTCCTCATCGGTCAGCTTCTGGCTCCTCGCCAGAATGATTTCCCGCACCCGACAGAACAGTTCCGGTTCAACGATGCCTTCAAACGCGCCATCCGCTCGAATCCATTTGTCCGGCGGATTGACCACATGCTTCTTTTTCAGTTTGCATGAGGTCCGGTGATACACGTTGTTGCCGATATATTTTTCATTCGTAAGAATCTGATGCACCGTCACCCGGTTCCACGCCCGCCCAAAGTCCGTCACCACGCCTTGCGCGTTCAGAATTGCCGCGATTTCCGATTCGGATTTTCCCTCGCCGATGAACGTCTGGAAAATCCAGCGGACGATTTTGACTTCCTCGTCCGGGCCGCGCACCAGGACAACTCGGTCGGTCTGGATACTTTTTTGCTCGCCCATTTTCAACATCGTTTTCCGCTCGCCACTCTGATCAATCAGCATCCGACGCAAACCAAAACCAGCCGTTCCACCTTGCTTGTAGCCAAGCTGAATCAGCCGACACGCGCCTTGAAAAACTTTTGATGACAGTTCGCGGCTGTATTCACCGGCCATGGCACGTTTGACGCCTTTGACAATTGTGGAAACCGGACTGCCGTCATTTTCAAACTGCTCGGCGCAATAGTGAACCGCGACCCCGGAGCGGCGGCAGGAGTATTCATAATAGGCGCTTTCGTCGGCATCCTGAAACCGACCCCACCGGCTGACATCATAAACAAGGATGTTGGAGAAATTTACGTCCCCGTCCTGAACATCCCTGATCATTTGCGTCAGCGAGTCGCGACCTTGAATGTTCAGCCCGCTTTTGCCCTCATCCGAGTACTCCTTCACAATTTCCAGCCCACGACGTTTCGCGTACTCGCGAATGACATCCATTTGATTGCTGGTGGAGTATTGCTGGTGCTCGGTGGACATTCTCACGTAGGCAGCAGCACGACCGGGCGCGGATTTGTTTTCTGCGTTGCTCATGCGCGATGAATTCTACCGGCCCCGCCGGTTGTTGAGAAATGCACACGACTTGCGTTGCGTCGGACGCAAATATCCTGCTGTGATGAATTGTCGCGTACCATGTCTGTGTTTCAATGCGCTCCTCGCCGTCACGCGAGGAACTTGCAGTGCTAAATTATAGAACGCGACCGCTCGCGGCCATGTCATCTTGTAACACGTGCAGCTTGATCCAACGCAAGTCCCGCACTGAAAGAATGTTGCGCGGGAATGTCATCTTGTAGCAGAACTGGTTTCGCGGGCTGCCTACTTGCGGTATCCCAATTGCGCGGCACGTCAGGCGTGAACACAGTCCCCACTTGTTGCGTTCCACGCCAGTAGTCACGATTCTCCGGTTTCCGGTGCCAGCGGTGTTGGCTCAAAGCCTTGCTGGCCTTCTGACACTCCATGTCCGAACAAAACCGCTGACGATTGCGACTCCGGTGATCGGGGCGGAAGAATTCTTTGCAGCAACGACATTTGCGGGGACGGTGTTTTGGTTTCATATACCGCACCGCTGCATCAATAACCGGCGAAATGTAAAGGGCACTCGAAGGGCGCAATGAGGAATTGCGCGATCCAATGGTACAGCATCGTGATGGGTAGTACGACGAAGCGATACCTTGTGCGCCGATCTGCGGTGGCCCGCGCTGGCCCGTGTCGCGGTCGCTTCACTCATGTCGTTCCGCCGCCCCCGACACGCGCTGCGACAGGCTGGTGCATTTGCGGTCCGTGCCGCTTCCCGTCGCGCTCGGCGGAGACGACCATTCGTCCGCTCCGCCTGCCGCTCTGTCCACCGGCACCGACCGCCTTTTCAGGCCGCTTGGCGTCACCGGTGCCGAATCATCGGCTTGGGGCAACTGGCGGCGTGCCTTGCGCCTCGATTATATGGCTCGCTCGCGCCGTCAAGGTCGTGCGTCCCCCGCGACCCTGACGCCTCCACCGTTGACCGCGCTCGCTCTGCCATGAGGAGGGTGCTTAAGAGTCACGCTCGCGCTCTACACGCCCTGTGCGAAGCAAACCGGCTTATTTTTTCGATGCTTGGGACGACTGATTTGGAGGACCAACTTCGGTCATCACGATTTCAACAATCACCGGCTGGCCCTCAGCGGTCAGAGACCGGCGGTCGTCCAATACCGTGGCAACGGATGACAGTTCCATGTGCGTGATTCAAGAGGTCGTGCTCGCACACCGGAAACCGTGTTGCGGGGAGTCACTTTGGCAGAGCTTTGGCTTTAACTGTTGTTGGCTTCAAGTCGATGACTGGCTGGTGCGAAGCCGATTGCTCCGCCAACACTTTCTCCAGCAACGTGCGGAGTTCGGACATCATCTCGCTCGCCTCGATGTGTGACTTGACATCCGAGCTTGGCAGCATGGCCTGCGGTTGCATCGCGTTTGTGTTGAAGCGAAGATTCTGTAATCGTTTCTGGAGATAGGCCATCCGCAGATGGCCATAAACTTTCATGGCCAGCGCGCCACCGTCCGCGTGACCGAGCAGCTTGGCCACGGTCGGGATGTCGATGCCCATCTCGATGAGTCGCGTCGCGAAGAAATGCCGCAAATCATGATGGGTGAGTTTCTGACAACCGGCCTTGTTGCAACAACGAATTAGCGTTTCCGGACACTCCATGACTGTCATCAGCCGGTCATCGTCTTTCATGTTGGGCCGGGCCGCGAAGATTTCTTCGATCAATTCACGGGCCTCTGCCAGCAAGGGAATCCATCGTTCTTTGCCACCCTTGCCGTAGAGCCGGATCATATTGCGCGCGAGGTCCACGTCACGCTTCCGCACACCCGTCGCCTGCTGCGGATCCACGCCCCCATACTCCGCGAGACGTCGTATTTCATGCTCGCTGTAGCCGCGCGCTTCCTGGAGACGCGCCCCGGTGTAGGCGAGGAAGCGAATGAGCCAGCCAGCGCCGCGACCGCCGTATCCCACATTGCGATCCGCTTCCGTAAGGATGGACTGCCATTGCTCATCGTTTGGCAGAACCAATTGTTTCAGTGGCGGTGCCACGCGCTCAACAAGGCGCTTGCCGTCTCCGCCGATGGTGGGATCGCGCGCGATGGCACCCGCCTCAATGCCGACCGCGATCACACGGCGAAACATGCCGAGGGTGTTGTTGTAGGACGTGGCTGAATACTTTTCATGCAGGGGCTTGGCCCAGTCCAGAATACCGTCCGTGTTCAAATCGCGTAGTAGCATCTTTTCAATGCCCGGCCATGTCGCCTTGATCCGCCGGATATTGTCGAAGTTGTCCCGCCGCGCTCCAGAGCGCAGTTTCACCGCGTTGTTGATGCGCCGCTCCAACACGGTGAGAGCGTCGCCGAATGTTTTGACATCGGTCAGCGATGGGTTGGCGCGTTCGAGTTTTTTGCGTTCCTCGGTTTTGATGTCGCCCAACCGTAATTTGGCAGTCGTTTTCGAGTCAGTGTTCGTGGAAATGCGAACAATCTTGCCATCCACGCGAAACCGTGCAAATATCTCCCCCTGCGGATATGATTTTGTCGACTTGTAACGGAAGAGATACGGCGCAATCTTCGTCCACTTCGATTTCGATGTGGACGCGGCTGGCGGATGTATTTTGTTTTTTGTTGTCATCTGGCTTTAGCTCGCTTTGCCGGCAAACTGTGACACAAAACGTGACATCAGTCAACAAAAGAGTTTTATCCACCTTGCATTTTGTTGATTTTCCTAAGCAATTGTAGTTAAGGAGAGGTACCGAAGTGGCCAAACGGGGCAGACTGTAAATCTGCTGGCTTATGCCTTCAGTGGTTCGAATCCACTCCTCTCCACCACCTTCAAAACCCCTGAAAAGCAGGGGTTTTTGCTTTACATGGCCAAAAGCATAACGCCGATGCATAACACGTCCACCCGTATTCGCCCGCGTCCCTCTGTCCGTTTGCGCTCTTTTCTTGGCGAACGGGTGTGTGGGAAAAAGGGGGGGCTGACGCGGGGTTGCTCCAGCCTGTGGCGGCCTACTGTGAAGCAATGCGGGGCGGTG
>Ga0182027_10001350_pt1 | contig 41295 bp, 35 predicted proteins | sample 712E1DmetaG_FD_121300 | JGI IMG/M metagenome (GOLD analysis project Ga0182027, IMG submission 121300) | Permafrost microbial communities from Stordalen Mire, Sweden - 712E1D metaG (Illumina Assembly) | ecosystem: Environmental > Terrestrial > Soil > Wetlands > Permafrost | place: Sweden...
CTCTTATATCATCTGTCTGAGGTTTAAATGAAAGTCCCCATATTCCGAATCTCTTATTTTTCAGGTTGTTATTGAAATGTTTCTTAATCTTTCCAAATAAGATCCTTTTCTGAAATTCATTGGTAGATTCTACTGCTTTGACCACGTTAAGGTTATAACCAAGATCATCTGCGGTTTTAATCAGCGCTTTTACGTCTTTTGGGAAACATGATCCTCCATAGCCAGCACCAGGATATATAAATTTACTTCCAATTCTCGAATCACTGCCAATACCTTTTCTAACCTGATTTATATCTGCACCGAGAAGGTCGCAAAGATTGGCTATTTCGTTAATAAAACTTATCCTTGTAGCTAGCATGGCATTAGCTGCATATTTCGTAATCTCTGCAGATGCTATATCCATGAACAGAATAGGATGGTTGTTAAGAAGAAAAGGCATATAAAGCTTTTTCATTATCTCAACAGCTTTTTCCGTGTCAGTCCCGATGACAATTCTTTCAGGTTTAAGAAAGTCTTCAACCGCAGAACCTTCCTTAAGAAATTCAGGGTTCGACGCAATATCAAAAGAGAGGGTTAATTTTCTGGAATCAAGCTCTTTCCGTATCACCTGTTTCACAACCAATGACGTTCCGACCGGAACAGTGCTCTTAGTGACGATTACTGTATAAGCATTGATTGAACGTCCAATCTCTGCAGCAACTGCTTTAACGTGCTTCAGATCTGCGCTGCCATCTTCACCGGGAGGTGTGCCAACAGCAATAAATATAACTTCAGCGTCCTCAATCCCATTTCTGATATCAGTTGTAAAATGTAATCTTGATTTTTCAATATTCCTTTTGATCATAACTTCAAGACCCGGTTCATAAATCGGGACTTGACCATCCTTCAACTGTATAATTTTCTCAGCATCTATATCGATACAAGTTACCATTACACCGGTTTCAGCAAAACAGGTCCCTGTCACCAGTCCTACATATCCTGTTCCAACGACAGCAATCTTCATATTTGTAAGTCAATTTTGATATAATAAGATATTATGTGCAAAGATAATAGAACATGTGAAATCTGAAAATATGGCTTAAAGACATAATGGTGCAATTGTGTAACGGCATACCAAACTTATATGATACCAATTGACTACTACCTACTGCCTGCTGCATTGCATTTAACCATATGAAAATCTATCGTTTATTATGGGTATTTTAAAAAAAGTTCTATCTTTGCAACCAATTTTTTACATAACATAATGTCTAACTTATTAATTATTAGTTTTTTAATTTAAAATCATGACAGAAAGCAAAGGAAACTCAACCAAAGCTGAGAAGGTTGAAAAAAATGTAAATGGTCCAAAACCAGTTAAAAAACCCAGAACTAAAACCACTGCCACAAAGAAAGTTAAAGAGGCAGATGAAATTAAAAAAGTATCTGATGAAGAAATTATCTCTGTTGCTGCAACAGTAGCAGATAATAAAGAAACTATCGCTGAAGATGTGAAAACTGAAAAAGCGGTAGAACCAACCGAGGAAAAGAAAGAGAAAAAGACTAAACAGATTGATACTAAACCTGAGGTTGAGGCTAAGGTTGAGGTTGAGGCTGAGGTTGAGGCTAAGGTTGAGGCTGAGGCTGAGGCTGAGGCTGAGGTTAATGCTGATGCTGAACCGGAAGCTAAGGCTGAAAGAAGCGGTGCCCCTACGAATGAGGAATTTGACTGGGACGCGTTTGAAAGTGAAGAGCTTCGTTCTTCACCAAGATTCAATGAATATGAAAATCTTTATGACAAGACACTTTCAACTGTTGCTGTTGATGAGGTTGTTCCGGGTACGGTGATACAAATGACAACCCGGGAAGTTGTAATCAATATTGGTTACAAATCGGAAGGTGTTGTTAGTTTGAATGAATTCCGTTACAACCCAAATCTTAAAGTAGGTGATACAGTTGAAGTATATGTAGAAAGTCAGGAAGACAAAAAAGGTCAGTTGGTCCTGTCTCATAAAAAAGCCCGTGCTCTCAATTCATGGGATAGAGTTAATACGGCTCTTGAAAAAGATGAGATCATCACTGGATTTATCAAATGTCGTACAAAGGGTGGAATGATAGTAGATGTTTTCGGAATAGAAGCATTTCTCCCCGGCTCGCAGATAGATGTTAAACCGATCCGCGACTATGATGTTTTTGTAAACAAGACAATGGAATTTAAGGTTGTTAAGATCAACCAGGAATTTAAAAACGTTGTTGTTTCACATAAAGCTCTTATTGAGGCTGAACTTGAGCAGCAGAAAAAAGAGATTATTGCAAAACTTGAAAAAGGACAGGTTCTTGAAGGAACCGTTAAGAATATAACCTCGTACGGTGTATTTATCGACCTTGGTGGAGTTGATGGTCTTATCCACATCACCGACCTTTCATGGGGAAGAGTAAACCATCCGGAAGAGATAGTACAGCTCGATCAGAAACTCAATGTTGTAATTCTCGATTTCGATGATGATAAAAAGAGAATTGCTCTAGGCCTGAAACAGCTGACACCGCATCCATGGGATTCAGTTGATCCTAATCTCAATATCGGAGATAAAGTTAAGGGTAAAGTTGTGGTTATGGCCGATTATGGTGCATTTGTCGAAATAGCCCCGGGAGTTGAAGGTTTGATCCATGTTTCTGAAATGTCATGGTCACAGCATCTTCGCAGTGCGCAGGAGTTTATGAAGGTAGGTGAGGAAGTTGAAGCAGTTGTCCTTACACTCGACAGGAATGAAAGGAAAATGTCACTCGGCATTAAACAGCTCAAGCCAGATCCATGGCAAAATATTGATGAAAAGTATTCCGTCGGAAGCAAACACACTGCTAAAGTCCGCAACTTCACTAATTTTGGTGTCTTTGTTGAGATCGAAGAGGGTGTTGACGGACTTATTCATATATCAGATCTTTCATGGACAAAGAAAATCAAGCATCCGGCTGAATTCACTGCTATTGATGCTGAAATAGAGGTTATTGTACTTGAAATAGATAAAGAAAACAGAAGACTTAGTCTTGGTCATAAACAGCTTGAAGAAAATCCATGGGATGTTTTTGAAACACTCTTTGTTGTTGATTCTATTCATGAAGGTACTGTTGTTGAAGTATTTGACAAAGGAGCGATAATAGCTCTGCCTTATGGAGTTGAAGGATTTGTTACTCCAAAACATCTTGTTAAAGAAGATGGTATGATGGCTAAAGTTGAAGAAAAGCTTATGTTTAAAGTAATTGAATTCAATAAGTCGGCCAAGAAAATCATCGTTTCTCACAGCAGGGTGTTTGAGGATGAAAGAAAAGCAGCTGAGGTTCAGGTAAAGAAGACTGAAACTGAAACAACCAAGAAAGCTACAAGAAAAGTTAAGTCAAATCTTGAGAAAACAACCCTTGGTGATATATCTGAATTAGCAGCTTTAAAAGAAGAAATGGAAGAAAAACAGAATAAATCTTCTAAGAAATAGAAAAATTGGTTAAATTTAGGCTACTAAAAATTTAACAATATGGATTTCAATATTGAAAGCCGGAATAACAGTACAGTAATTCAGATTCAGTCGGAGAAGCTTGATACTCACATAGCTCCTGCACTTAAATCTGAACTGGTACTGGTTTCAGGTAAGGGTGAAAAGAATATCATCCTCGATCTTGAAAAATGTCAGTATTGCGACTCATCTGGTCTTAGCGCTATTTTGGTGGCCAACAGATTATGCAAAAATGCTGGTGGTACGTTTGTCCTCTGCGGTCTGAATGAGGCAGTGGAAAGACTTATTACTATTTCGCAACTCGATACAGTTCTTTCAATTACCGGATCTGTAGAGGAAGCCGAAAAAATAATTTCATAGAGCAAATGGCATCGCAGAGTGTCTGTTAAACTAACCATACTGGGTAGTAGTTCTGCTTTGCCGACATCAGAAAGATATCCAAGCGCTCATGTGCTCAATGTACATGAGCGCTTATTTTTAATAGACTGCGGTGAAGGTACTCAGATGCAAATGAGGAAAAACCGGATCAGGTTTGGAAAAATTAATCATATTTTTATAAGCCATCTTCATGGAGACCACATCTTTGGACTCTATGGCTTGCTTTCGACTTTCAGCCTGATGGGCAGGAAAACGACACTTCATCTTTATGCTCCTGAAAAATATGACCAGATACTTCAGTCTCATTTGCTCGACTTCGATATTCATCTTAATTTTGAGATTGATTTTGTACCGCTTTCAGGGAAAGATCCTTCCAAAATCCTGGACGATAAATATATTACTGTAAATTCATTCCCGCTTGAACATCGAGTTCCTTCATTTGGATTTATTTTTAAAGAAAAGCAGGGTGACAGGAAAATCATCAAAGAATCTATTACAAAGTTCAACATCCCGATTGCAAGAATTCAATCTATAAAAAAAGGAGAGGACTATGTCACTTATGATGGTGTAGTTATTAAAAACGAAGATATTACTTTGCCTCCTTCTCAACCTTTATCATACGCATATTGCAGCGATACAAAATATTTTAAACGGCTGGCATCGTTCATTAAAGGTGTAACCGTACTTTATCATGAAGCTACATTTGATAAAGAAAAAAATGAATTGGCTACTGTGACAGGTCATTCTACCACTTTAGACGCTGCCAATGTTGCTGTTGAAGCGGAAGCTGGAGTACTTATAATTGGTCACTTCTCTGCAAGATATAGAGAGATAGATACTCTGGTTGATGAAGCAAGATCAATATTTCCGAATACATTTGCCGCATTGGATGGCAAGACATATGAAATCGGTGGTATTTTAACTTAACAAAAGTTGGTTATCTTTAGAGCCTTAAAAATGAAAAAATAAGTGCAGGAAAAAATTTTAATATTGGATTTCGGATCTCAATATACTCAGCTGATAGCCAGACGTGTAAGAGAACTGAATGTTTACTGCGAAATATATCCCTTTAATCATTTTCCGGCACTCGATGAAACAGTCAGAGGTGTAATATTATCAGGTAGCCCATTTTCAGTACGGGATAAGAATGCTCCATATCCTGACCTGAAAAATATTAAAGGTAAAATTCCTCTTCTTGGGGTTTGCTATGGTGCACAATACCTGGCACATAACTATGGCGGTGTAGTAGTATCTTCCAATTCAAGAGAATATGGCAGGGCAAACATGATATTCCTTAATAGTGAAGATGATTTATTCAGAGACGTTGCAGAAGGCACTCAGGTCTGGATGTCACATGGAGATACTATTGAAAGTATTCCGGATAATTATAAAATAACTGGTTCAACATCAGATGTAAGAGTCGGAGCTTTCAGAATTGATGGTGAACAGACATGGGGTATACAGTTCCATCCGGAGGTTTACCATACTTCTGAAGGGAAAAGGATTCTTGAAAACTTTGTGACAGGAATTTGCAAATGTAGCGGTGACTGGACCCCAGATTCTTTTGTAGAGTCAATAGTTTTGGCAATCAGAAAGAAAGTGGGTGCAGATAAAGTGATTCTTGGGTTGTCAGGTGGTGTTGATTCGTCAGTAGCTGCATCTCTTCTGACTAAAGCCATTGGAAAGAACCTTACCTGCATTTTTGTTGATAATGGTCTTCTCAGAAAAAATGAATTTGAAAAGGTTCTGGAATCTTACCTTGGATTAGGATTTAACGTCGTTGGAGTGGATGCAAGTGACAGATTCCTGGATCAGCTTGACGGTGTTAGCGATCCTGAGAAAAAAAGAAAAATAATAGGAAAGGTATTCATAGAAGTGTTCGAAGAGGAAGCTCGCAAAGTAAAGGAGGTGAAATGGCTGGCACAGGGAACTATCTACCCTGATGTTATTGAATCAGTGTCAGTTAACGGACCGTCTGCAACTATAAAATCTCATCATAACGTCGGAGGACTTCCTGCAAAAATGCACCTGAAAGTTATAGAACCTCTTCGCCTTCTTTTTAAAGATGAAGTAAGAAGGGTAGGCGCTGCTCTGAATATGCCAGATTATATTCTCAAACGTCATCCTTTTCCCGGACCAGGTCTTGCTATCAGATTACTTGGATCAATTACCAGGGAAAAACTCAGGATTCTGAAAGAAGCTGATGATATTTTCATAGAAGGACTTAAAAAATATGATCTTTATGATGAAGTATGGCAGGCTGGAGTCATTTTTTTACCTGTTAATTCAGTGGGAGTTATGGGCGATGAAAGGACATATGAAAATGCCGTCGTACTTCGGGCTGTCGGATCTGCCGACGGAATGACCGCAGACTGGTCACATCTCCCTTATGAATTTCTCGGGCTGATCTCAAATGAAATTATTAATAAAGTGAAGGGTATAAACCGGGTTGTCTATGATATCAGTTCAAAACCGCCATCTACGATTGAATGGGAATAATACGGACTTTAGTAAACTTTATCTTCTCCAGAATGTTAGTCAATATGGAAACATTATTAATTCTATGAATAATTATATCATGAAAAGAAAAATCCTTGAAACACTATTTGTACTCCTGACAATACTGGTTCTCAGCTCGACACTTTCCGCACAGCAGACACTGAATGACGGCGCTTTCAAATTTGGAAGAACTTTGGGTATGATTGACGCGTTCTATGTAGATTCTGTTAATTTAAACACTCTTACCGAGACTGCAATTATTGAAGTTCTCAGATCACTTGATCCTCATTCTTCATATATCTCAGCCAAGGATGTAAAGGATATGAACGAGCCATTAAATGGCAACTTTGAAGGAATAGGAATTCAGTTCAACATTCTTCACGATTCAATAATTGTCATTGAACCACTTCCCAAGGGGCCTTCTGAAAAAGTCGGACTTCTGGCAGGTGACAGAATTGTTGCAATTAATGATGAAAAAGTAGCAGGTGTCAAAATTTCAACTTCAGGAGTCAGGAGTCGGCTTATGGGTCCAAAAGGAACAAAAGTCAATCTGACTATTTTCCGGAAAGGTGAAAACAAATTACTTGCTTTTACTATAACCAGAGATAAAATTCCAATTTATAGTCTTGATGCCTCTTATATGATTAATAATGAGACAGGTTATATCAAACTGAATAAATTCGCAGCTACCACTGAAAACGAGTTTACTAACGCTTTGTCTGGTTTATCCAACACTAATCTGAAAAACATTATTGTTGATCTGCGGGGTAATCCTGGCGGATACATGATGGCAGCTGTTAATATTGCAAACCAGTTTTTATCAGGTGAAAAGCTTGTTGTCTATATGCAGGGAAGAAGAACCCCGCGAGAGGAGTATAAATCAGCAGGCAACGGCACACTAACCAAAACAAAACTCGTGGTTTTAATGGATGAAGGCTCAGCTTCAGCAAGTGAGATCTTTGCAGGTGCCATTCAGGATTGGGACAGGGGTATCATAATCGGAAGGCGATCTTTTGGTAAGGGATTGGTTCAGCGAGGGTTCAATCTTACCGATGGCTCAGAGATACGACTTACTGTTGCACGTTATTATACGCCAACAGGACGTTCAATTCAAAGTCCCTATAATGAGGGTTATGAAAAATATATGCAGAATTTCTACAAAAGATTTTCTGATGGTGAACTGATGTCGGCCGATAGTACGCATTTCCCTGATTCACTTAAATACAGTACTAATATTAATCACAGAAAAGTTTATGGTGGCGGAGGAATTATGCCTGATGTTTTTGTAGCTGCTGATACATCAAATTACTCAGATTATTACCGCGATTTAATAAGAAAAGGCGTTTTTGCTTCATTTATACTAGAATATGCAGATAAAAACAGGGCTAAAATCAAGTCCTCATATCCAAAATTCGATGATTTTAAGAATAAATTTAATTTCTCTGCTGAGGAGGTTGATAATTTTACTAAAGCAGCAGAAAAAACCGGCGTTAAATTCAATGAAAAGCAATTTGCAGTTTCAAAAGATGAAATTCTGAAAATTCTTAAAGCACTTGTTGCTAACGAAATCTGGCGTACTACTGAATATTACCGCATTGTTAATGAAGGAGATGTTGTAATAGAAAAAGCTTTAAAGGTACTTAGTGATAATAAAGACTATAACAATATATTGGGATACTGATCTAAAGGTTGTAAGAACGAAATGACCCCCAGTGAAAAGGAGAATGGGGAATCTTATTTATTTCCACCTGAAAGTTGTCAATCGAATGTAATTCATTGTGAATATGAGATTTGTAGCTAAAACATTGTTTGGACTTGAGAAGGTTCTTGCTCAGGAGCTGGCAATGCTTGGAGCGGAAGAAATCTCCCTGGCAAACAGGGCTGTCCTATTTGTTGGAGATCTATCTCTCTTATATAAAGTGAATTACATGTCAAGAACTGCTTTATCAGTTTTGATGCCGATTAAAGAGTTTTGGATAAAATCAGCAGATGATCTTTACAGGAAATGTATGCAGATTGAATGGGATAAATATATGGATGTAGATAATACCTTTTCAGTTACTCCGGTTATTCAGTCAACAATTTTTAATCATACCGGCTATGCAGGTCTTAAACTTAAAGATGCTGTTGCTGACTATTTCAGAAAAGTAAGCGAAAAGCGTCCTTCAGTGGACCATTCAAATCCTGATATCCAGATAAACCTTCATATTAGTAATGAAAAAGTTACCGTTTCACTCGATTCCTCAGCGATACCGCTTTTTAAAAGAGGTTACAGACAGGAGCAGGCAGCAGCCCCTCTGAATGAAGTTCTTGCGGCAGGTATGCTTCTTATTGCAGGCTGGAATGGTACATCAGATCTGGTCGATCCGATGTGCGGTTCAGGAACTATTCCGATTGAAGCTGGCCTTATTGCCTGCAATATACCGGCGGGAAAATTCAGAAAATCTTTTGGTTTTCAAAAATGGAAAGGGTACGATAACAAAATATTCAATAAAGTACAGGATGAAGGGAATGCAGGAATCCGAAAATCTGTTGTCAGAATATCTGGATACGACATCTCTGAACTTGCAATAAAACAGGCTGTTAGAAATGTCAACTACGCAGGTCTGACTGATAGTATCTATCTCGCTGAATCTGATTTCAGGATGCTAAAATTAGCTGAAACTGAAGGTGTTATATTTATTAATCCGCCATATGGAGAAAGATTGCTTCCAGAAGAGACTGATTCTCTTTATAGCATGATCGGAACTGTACTAAAACATAATTTCAATGGTTATCTGGCTTGGATTATTTCTTCAAACAAAGAATCGCTTAAACATATCGGATTAAAACCAAAAGAAAAATATATTCTTTTTAACGGTTCACTTGAGTGTTCGTTTAATAAATATGAATTATACCAGGGAAGCAGAAAAATAAGAGTTGAATGAAATCAACAGAAACAAGCCGTTTATCCTAACTATTTAATATTTTCATCAAAAAAACAGAACTATTGTTTAAAAATAAGTAAAGTGATTAAGTTAAATTTTGGTTACTTTATATTTTTATTATATTTGTTATCAGAAAAATATTATGACCTTTCTTAAATGAAGCTTAGATGAGCTTTAATGTAGAGAACTACCTTACAGACCAGACAACCGGCGATCTTGTCCTTAAATACAAGGGCAATATAGATTCGGATGTTATCAACCATGTACTTGACACTGTTGAGGGAAAAATGGTTGAAGCTAATGAGCAGGCAAAACTCAGGAAAAAGGTCTATAATGTTCTTGTTGAAAGTCTCCAGAACCTTTATCATCATGTTGACCCCGTACCAGTGGATTTTGAAGACAAAACATCAGAAAGGTATGGTTTTCTTGTAGTTAAGAAGATTGATGGAGGTTATAAGATCATTACCGGTAATTTTGTAGATACTGAACATATTGAAAAGCTGGAAGAAAAAATAAAAAGAATCAACCGATCGAGCCATGAAGAGATTAAGGAGCTTTATAAATTCATTCTGAATCACCAGAAAATCTCCCAGAAAGGTGGCGGCGGGCTAGGACTGGTTGACATTGCAAGGAAGACGGGCAATAAACTTGACTATTCATTTCAAAAATATAATGATAAACATTCATTCTTCTATATGAATATTTTAGTACAGGATGATATTTAAAATAAATTATTAAAATTTGACTAATATGGAACCGATCATCATTGAAGGAACACCAAAGACTCCAACTGTAAAGTTTGATGCCACTGAAGGTGTATTTGAAATTAAAGGACGTTCAATTCCTGAAAACTCAGTTGAGTTTTATAAGCCGCTTGTCGATTGGCTCGACAGCTATAAGGAAAGTCCACTTATTAAAACCGTTGTAAATATCCGGCTTGAGTACTTTAACACAAGTTCTTCGAAGTGTATTCTTGATGTATTTAAAAAATTGGAAGCCATTCATAAAGCCAAAAATGAAGTTGAAGTGAATTGGTATTATGAAGAGGATGATGAAGATATGCTGGAGGCTGGAGAAGATTACGAATCTATAATAAGGGTGCCGTTTAAAATGGTGGAGATTGTCGAATAATGTGCTGATATATAATTAAACACGATCGGTTTTATTCCAAATATTAAAGAGGCTGTCTCTTCTGAGGCAGCCTCTTTAATTTATAGTTAGCAGTGTTAGTCAGATCCCTTTTTCGCTCCCATTAAAAGCTCTCCTGAATCGAGAAGCTTTTTGAGCAGCCTGAAATATAGAGCAAGATAAAGTAATAAGGTCATAACCCAGAGTACAATAACATTAACAACATAAGTATCTATAAAAAATCCGAAGATCTGTTTTCTGGGAGCATAAAAATGTGCTTTAATGAATTTATATTCAGCATCCTTAAAAATAGGATCCATTTTCTGTACAAATTCTCCATTATATTCAATAATCTGTTTAGTATCATTTTTTGATTTGACAAACTCTTCCAGTTTTTTATTAGTATAATCATCATTAAGTTTCCGGAAAGCCTTACTGTCTGCTGCATTTGCTTTCTGTTTTAAGTCGTCTTTAATATTTAGTGCAGTTAAATTTTGTTTTATGTAAATCTTTTTTATGCGATCTGCATACTCTTTAGCGGCTTTAACCGCATCATGAGAAACCTTTTTGGGAGTGAAGAAATCAGTATATGTAAATTGATCATCGGGGTTAATCTTAAGCTGTTTGCCTAATTCATTTTTTGACAGGGTAAGATCTTTATTGAAATCTTCTGATTTCTCCGCCTTATCAATCTGATTATCAATATTATCAAGTCTGGCAATCAGTTCCGGATACCAGTAATCTTTGTAATACTGAGCCTGACTTATGTCCTTATCATATTTATAGAACTGCTGTTCATATTTATTATTAACGAATTGCTCAACAGCAAGAGCTTCGTAACCCCATCTTGCAACTATACCTTCCCCATAAAATGGTATTGAAACTGGGGATGATATATTTGGATTCAGCTTTTCAAATTTGACCATAACTCCACTTAATATAATCTGAGGTATGACAAGAAATGGAATAAGTATATAGATAGTAACCACAGCTTTAAAACTGTCAGAGATCACCAAACCCAGCATATTGGCAGAAGCCCAACATGAGAATAATACGAGCCAGTATTGAAACATCATTCCTTTAATCTCTGTTATGCCATTGCCTATTATTACGAAGGTAAAAGCCTGGATAGCTGAGATTACAAACTGAACGAAAACCTTGGATATCAGGTAACTGTTCCAGCTTAGGTTTAGAAAGGCTTCCCTTTTTAATATCTTTCTATCTTTGATTATCTCTTCTGCGCTTACAGTCAATCCCATAAAAATTGCAACAATGACTGACATAAAAATATAAACAGGTAGATTTTCGTTATCAAATAAAGTATAATGGGCATCACTTTCGCTGCTATTGAAGTACTTAATCAGGATGGCCAGAAAGAATGCAAGAACCGGAGCTTCCAGCAAAGTGATTATCAGATATTGCGTGTCAGCAATTTTTGAAAGTACATCACGTTTTGTGAAGACAACAAACTGCTTATATTTATTTGGGGTCTTAAAATTTATTTCAGGGATACCTTTTCCTTCTTCAAGAGGTTCCTCTTTATCGAATAAGAATTTTTTATAATAATCACTCCATTCTTTAGGCGAAACTTTTCTTGTACTGGTTGGTTGTCCATATTCATCGAGTACCCTTGCTTCCACAATATTGAATATCTGCTCAGGGTTCACATTTCCACAGACATGACATTCACTTTCATTATAATTTGCATGATGAATCCTTGTTTTAAAGTAAACGATAGATTCAATAGGGTTACCATTATATATAAGGTGTCCTCCGGTATCCAATATTATTAACCTGTCGAACATTTTGAAAATATCTGACGAAGGCTGGTGTATTACGACGAAAAGCAGTTTCCCTTTAAGTGCAAGTTCCTTTAGCAGGTCAAGGATGTTTTCTGAATCCCTAGAAGATAACCCCGAAGTTGGTTCATCAAGAAACATTATTGCAGGTTCACGGATTAATTCCAGTGATATATTGAGTCTTTTTCTTTGTCCGCCGCTTATTTTTTTGTTAAGAGGGCTTCCGACTTTCATATCCCTTATTTCATAAAGCCCCAGGTTTTTGAGTGTTATATCAACTTTGGCATTTATCTCCTCTTCCGTGAGATTATCAAAGCAGAGTTTGGCGTTATAATAAAGATTCTCAAAAACAGTCAGCTCTTCAATTAACAGGTCATCCTGTGAAACATAGCCAATAAGGCCTTTGACTTCTTCTCTTCCGCTATGTATACTTACCCCGTTCACGACAACTTCACCTGAAAAAGGCGGATTAATTCCATTTAGCACACTAAGCAATGTTGATTTACCTGCACCGCTGGCACCCATAATTCCTACCATTCTGCCAGATTCCTCTTCAAAACTCATTGGATGAATACCTATTTTCCCGCTCCGGAATCTGTATTCAAGGTTATTCACTTTATATACAACTCTGGATGCTTGTAGTTCTTCACGGAGGAACTGTTGTATTACATCGCTATAGTATATTGGTGAAGATTTTGGATCCCTCAAGGATGAGCCAGGATTAAAAGGATAAACTTTATCTTCCTGAAGGAGTTGTCCGTTCATGTAAAGTTCACCGGTTTGAGTAAACCTGACAAAATACATACCTGCAGAATGAACGAACAATACCCATATCTGACCTTTAACAACCTCGTTATAAAGATGTTTAACTTCTGAATCGTTATGCTTTTCTTTATTATCGATAATAAGAACATTGGGTGATTTTGGTACTGAAGTAAAAGGGTTCAGTATAAAATTTTTAATGAGATTATGTTCAGCCTGATCTACATTAAAAGACTCTGAAACTGATTGAATAAATTCAAGTTCAAGCTGGCTTACTTCCGCACCTTCTGATTTACAGAATTCAAGTAACTGGACAAGAACAATAATTTTCTGATCCTGAGTAAGCTGATCGTTAATGTCATTGCAGATTCTTAGTACCCTGACGGAGATAGCAGCCGTACGCCTGTCTTGGCTACTCTTTTTTTGTTTTACCTGAGCTTCATTATAATATTCATCAAAGAATCCGAGATATTGTTTAACAAGTTCCTGGTTAAGCTGGCGATTCAAAAATGCTTCAACAACACCCCTTCTGTCACTATCATTGCTTTGGGGTCTTGCTATAATCGCAAACAGTTGCATCAGGGCTTTTAAGATCTTCTCACTCATTGTTAACTATTTAATTAATTCAAACAGGTCGTATATTTTCACCCTCTGATTAAAACATTTTAAATTGGTTGTAAATCAGAGCATTAAGAAATAAACTATCTCATAAATAAAAAAATTAACGGATGAAATTAATAATTTGCTCCAAATATTCCTAATTATTGATTGTACTTTACTCAATCAATTTTTCTTCAAATTAATTTTCCGCTTTTCTTTTTTTTCGCAACTGAGAAGCCAAATTTACCAAGATATTTTCCTGTTTCATAATACTTTCCATGAGAGTAACATAAGGGTACTGCCAAATCCAGCCTGAATAATCCTGTTTGCTGATCGATAAGTTCCTTTTCAGCTTGTACCGCAACGACTTCGGATATGAACATATGGTGTGTACCCAATTCCTTTATCTCTTTTACTACACATTCAATGTTGACCGGAGACTCCATAATAAGTGGCGCTTTGACTTTTGATGCCAGGCCTGGAGTCAATCCCATCTCCTTGAACTTGTTGTGATCCGCACCTGATTTTACACCGCACCAGTCCGCAGCATACGCCAGAGCCTTAGTGGTAAGGTTAATGACATATTCCCCATTTTTTTTAATAATACCATATGAATATCGTGATGGCCTGACAGAGATATAACACATTGCCGGATCAGTGCATATTGTGCCTGTCCATGAAATAGTTAAAATATTGTATTCCTCTGGTACAGATCCGCAACTGACCATTACTGCTGGTAAAGGATATATCATTGTACCTGGTTTCCAAAGTAATTTGCCCATTTCCGGAATTGTTTTGAGAAAGACTAAAGTTTAAAAGCTATTTATTTGTTATTATAATAAGGTTGTAATTATATGGTATGCAGAAATTTTATGCTGTTTAGATTATCTGAATGACCTTATACAGCTTTCTGTATCGTTGAATATTTCAAAAATTGTATGAAGATTTAGCGTCTCGAAAAGAGCCCTTACCGAAGGTTCTGCGTTAGCAAATTTTAATGTTCCATAATTGTTTTTTGCCGCTTTAAATGAAGAAAGAAAACATCCAAAACCGGAACTGTCGATATATTCAACTCCCTGAAGATCTATTATCAATCTTGTGTTGGCATTTTCAAACTCCTTAATGATCTTTTCCCTGATTTCGTCAGCAATAAGTGCATTTATCTTATTTACAGTGAATGTTACAACTTCCACATTGTCCCTTTTTTCAAAATTGATCATCAACCGAAGTATTACAGATTGTTAACATAATTTTCAAACTCCAAAACGGCCAGATTAGCCTCTCTTTCGTATCTATCAATGTACGATATATAATTCCCGGAATTTTTCCCCTCTTTCCCCTCAAGTTCGAACGTTTTAAGCATAGTAGCCAGATTATTCATACCCATAATCGCCACAGACGATTTTGCTTTATGTGCCAGCATTGCGAGAGAATAAAAGTCGCTCCTGCCATGCAGAGTATGCATTTCATTGACTATTTCAGAAACCTGATTGCGAAACATTTCAGCAAGTTCGACGAGCATTTTTTTGTCACCCCCTGATACTGTTTCAAGGTACTCAGTATTAATGAATTGATATTTCATATATTTTGATTGGTTCAGGTCAGTACTTGATGATTCAAAGAATCCAGAACAAAAATAATATTTTTTTGACATCGATTGTTTATATATTCAGAATTAGACCGATAATTAATATCCTCTTTTGAAAACGGTAAATTATTGCTAATTTTATAGTGAGAAAAACCTGAGTTTATGAAGCATACATTTTTATTCTCAATTATGCTTTTCCTGATTGCTGTTTCAACTTATGCACAAATGGATATCTCCATAAGCAGGAGTGAGTTTAAAACAGATAAGCCTGGATTTAGTGAAGCATGGAGACATGTGAAACGAGCTAATTCTTTTTATTCCAAAGGAGGTGTCTGGTTCTCCGATGCATCAGGTGAATATCAGCAGGCATATACCTACAACTCAGGAAATGCCGCATTAAATTATAAACTGGGTGTTTCCTGCCTTTTTTCTGACAAAAGAGACGAAGCTTCTGCATTTTTATCGAAAGCATCTGAATTGAAGAAGGATATTGCAAAAGATATTTTGCTTCTTACTGGCAAAGCTCTGATGTACAATGGAAAGTACAGCGATGCGATTGATAAATTTAATAGTTATCTTTCATCTGAAGGTAAGAAACCCAAAGACAATATAGCTATTGCAAAAAAATCCATTGAAGAATGTAATGCAGCATTAATTGTGACAAAAGATACATTAAGGGTTGAAATTAATAATATTGGTGGTAATATTAATTCCACAGCAGATGACTATTCTGTAGTACTATCGTCAGATGGGCATAAAATGTTGTTTGCCTCCAGACGGGCGCTGACTGCAAAACCTGATAACTACTATAATGACACCAAGTTAGATGAAAATATATTTTCGGCAGATTATGTTAATGGAGCGTGGGGTGTTGCAATGTTGTTTGATAAAAACCTTGTGACTAAATATTGTGAGACTCCACTATATCTGAATGATGCTGGAAATCAACTATATATTTATGTTGGTTATGAAGGTGAAGGAGATATTAAGGTTTCAGAATTGAAAAGAGGTAAGTGGAAAACACCTCAACCGGTGAAATTCAATATAAATACTAAATTTCCGGAGACTTCCTTTACAATTTCCCGGAAAGGTGATGAGATAGCTTTTGTCAGCAACAGAGGTAAAAAGGGACTGGGCGGTAAGGATATCTACCTGATTAAGAAGATAAATAACCATAGGTGGTCCAAACCTGTAAATATGGGACCTGCAGTTAATTCAGCATATGATGAAGAATCTGTCAGATTCTCCAGAGGAGGAGATACTCTGTGGTTTAGTTCGAAAGGGCATAATACGATTGGCGGGTTTGATATCTTCTATAGCACACGAAGCGCCACCGGGACCTGGAATGAAGCAGTTAATGCAGGATATCCAATAAATTCTTCCTGGGATGAACTGTTCTATAATCCATCACCTGGAAATGACAGTACTTTTTTCTTTGTTTCGAATCGTAGTGGTGGATTTGGTGGTCTCGACATTTATAAGGGACGTCTTCTTCCACCCCCACCTCCTCCGAAACCAATTGTTGTTCCTCCACCGGCTCTGGTTATACCGGCAAAGCGTGATACAATTGTTGTGAGAGATACAGTTGTGGTTATAAAAGAGATTCAAAAGCCCATACAGCCTGAGGCTCCGAAAGAACTTGTACTTTATCTGATTGGTAAAGTTACCGATTCTGAGACTAAAGAACCAGTATTAGCAAGGATTGAAGTTTTCGATTTAAGCACAGATCAGGTACTTACAACAACTGCAAGCTCAGATGTCGATGGTTCTTATAAGGTAAGACTTCCGGCTAAAAAATCTTATATGGTCAATCTGCGGGCCACTGGATTCCTTTCTGACATGGAACGGGTTTCTATACCTGACTCTTTTACTGAAGATATTTATACACTGGATGTTCCGCTTATAAAAGTAAAAGTGGGTAAAAAGGTTGTCATGAACAATATATTATTCGAATTGGGTAAGACTATTCTTACAACCGGATCATATACTGAACTTGATAAGCTCGTTAATGTGTTACAGGATAGTCCATTAATGAAAATTGAAATTTCAGGTCATACAGATAATACTGGTAACCCCGTGGTCAACGCGAAACTTTCTACCGAAAGGGCAAAAGCAGTGGTAGATTACCTTGTTAAAAAAGGCATCACCAAAGATCGTTTGACTTACCTGGGATTTGGATCTGATCAACCCATTGCTGATAATGCAACCGCCGCAGGAAGAGCAAAAAACAGAAGAGTTGAATTTAAAATTGTCGGATTGTGATAATCAGTTTAAAATTCATGGTTTTTTATGATTTTGATTAGAAAGTATTCTATTCAAAATACATTTCTTTACTCCTTTCATAATAACTATAATCATAGCATGAAGAATACAGCCTTTATTCAGTTTCATAATTCCCTTGGCGCTAAAATGGTGCCTTTTGCGGGCTATAGCATGCCTGTTGAATATTCTGGCATTACCGAAGAACATATAACTGTAAGAGAAAAACTTGGTGTTTTTGATGTGTCGCATATGGGTGAATTCCGGGTTACCGGACCAAATGCTTTCATGTTTATTCAATATATCACAACGAATGATCTATCAGCGCTTTATAATGGGAAGGTTCAGTACTCTTGCTTTCCAAATGGGAGAGGTGGCATTGTTGATGATCTTCTTGTTTATAAATTTAATAATGAAAAATATCTTCTTGTTGTAAATGCTGCAAATATTGAAAAAGACTGGAACTGGTGCGTAAAACATGCTTTAGCTTTCGGGATAAAGGTGGGGAAAGATCTGGTTAATGAGTCAGAAAAAACGGCACAGCTTGCAATTCAGGGCCCTCTTGCACTGAAAGCTATGCAAAAGCTTACAAAAACACAGGTTGTTGATATGGAGTATTATACTTTTAAAGTGACGGATTTTGCTGGAATAAAAGATGTCCTTTTTGCTACAACTGGATATACAGGCTCAGGGGGATGTGAAATATATGTTAAGAATGAAGACGGGCCGAAATTATGGAACGCAGTTTTTGAGGCAGGAAAAGAATTTGGAATAAAACCAATAGGGCTGGGTGCACGTGATACACTAAGACTTGAAATGGGTTATTGTCTGTATGGTAATGATATAAATGATCAGACATCACCAATTGAAGCTGGTTTGGGATGGATTACAAAGTTTACTGCTGAAAAAGACTTTATTGACAAGGCTTTATTATTGAAACAGAAAAATGAAGGTGTTGAAAAGAAGCTTAAAGGTTTTGTGATGATCGACAGAGGTATACCGCGTCAGCATTATGAGGTTGTGGATTCAGAAGGTAAAAAGATTGGAGAAGTAACTTCAGGAACCATGTCTCCTATGATGAAACAGGGAATTGGGATGGCCTATCTGTCAAAAGGGTTCTGGAAGAAGGGTACAGAGATTTTTATCAGGATCAGAAATAAAGATTTAAAGGCTGAAATAGTCGATCTGCCTATTTATAAAATTAGTTAAAGATGAGGTTCTGATCCATTTGTTTTATTTCGTGATTTTCAACCGATATGAGCAAACGAAATCTTGAAGTTTGTTTTACGCCTGCCATTTTCAACCGGTACGAAAATAAAGATGCAATTGTTGTTGTCATTGATGTATTGAGAGCAAGTTCAGCTATCTGCACAGCCTTTGCGAACGGTGCATTGTCTATTATTCCGGTTGCAGAAATCAGTGAGGCAAAAGAATTCAAAAGAAAAGGCTATCTCGTTGCAGCAGAACGTGATGGTTATGTACTTGATTTTGCTGATTTTGGTAATTCTCCTTTCAATTTTACTCGCGATAAAGTTGAAGGGAAAACAATAGTTTACAGCACAACAAATGGTACAAGGATAATTGATCTGGCATCAACTTCATATATGACGATTATTGGGACATTCATTAATATTTCTTCACTCACGGATTGGCTGATGAAACAGGATCGTGATGTTATTCTTTTCTGTGCCGGCTGGAAAGACAGATTCAGCCTTGAGGATACAGTCTGTGCTGGAGCCATAGCCCGTATCTTACTTGATTCGTCTTTATTTACAACGAATTGCGATTCAGTTCATGCTTCAAATGACCTCTGGCAAATTGCAAGTCAAAATCCTAGACTATATATAGAAAAGGCAGCGCAAAGAAGCAGACTGAGAGATAAAGGACTCGATGATTGTATAGAATATTGTATGACTTTTGATTTAACTAGCTGTTTGCCTGTAATTCAGGATAATGTCCTTAAAGATTTGGCCCGATACCTGTAGGATAGTTGAAAAATCATTATGAAAATTATCTTTAATTCATACTTTTGCACAAGCCATACTAACTAACGTAACTTTATAAACAAATTTTCAATATGAAGAAACATAACTTTTATGCAGGACCTTCAATTCTTCCGCAATATACACTGGATAAGACTATTGAAGGAATTAAAGATTTTGCAGGAAGCGGATTATCAGTTCTTGAGATCTCTCACAGAAGCAAGGAATTTGTTGCCTGTATGAACGATACTATTGCCTTATTTAAAGAATTACTTGAAATACCTTCCGGTTATCAGGTGATATTTCTTGGTGGAGGTGCCAGTTTGCAATTCTGTATGGTTCCAATGAATCTTATGAATAGAAAATCTGCTTATCTGGTCACTGGTGAGTGGGCCGGCAAAGCATATAAAGAGGCAAAATTTTTTGGTGAGGCTGTTGAGGTTGCATCATCAAAAGATAAAAACTTCAGCTATATACCAAAAAATTATACTATTCCATCCGATGCTGATTATTTTCATATTACCACTAACAACACTATCTTCGGTACTGAGTTGAAGAAGGATCCTGATGTAAAAATTCCCCTGGTAGCTGATATGTCATCTGATATTTTCAGCCGTCCTGTTGATGTTTCAAAATACTCACTCATTTATGGCGGTGCACAGAAAAATCTTGCTCCGGCAGGTGTGACCTTCATTATAATAAAAGAAGATATTCTTGGTAAAGTTGAAAGACCGATACCGACAATCCTTGATTACAGAACACATATTAAAGGTGAATCGATGTTCAATACACCTCCTGTATTTGCAGTATTTGCTGCACAACAGACATTAAGATGGCTGAAAGACCTTGGCGGTGTGAAGGTTATGCAGAAGATAAATATAGAAAAGGCCAGGATTCTTTATGATGAAATAGAAAGGAATAAACTTTTTGTTCCGACAGTAAAAGACCCTGAAGACCGTTCATTAATGAATATATGCTTTGTAATGTCTGAACAGTACAAAGAACTTGAAAAAGAGTTCTCTGAATTTGCCAGATCAAAGGGAATGCTGGGGATTGAAGGTCACAGGTCTGTTGGAGGATTCCGTGCATCGACATATAATGCTCTTCCAAAAGAGAGTGTTGTAGCTCTGGTTAATGTTATGAAAGAATTTGAAGCGAAGAAATAGGATAATTATTTACAATTCAATAACCTTATCAATAACCCTGATAATCAATAAAATAATCTGCAAAACTGCTTACAGTCAATATTGGGTATTGATAAAGAATAAAGCTGAATATTGACCTCCAAATAGAAGAAACTGTTATAGTATGAAAATCCTGGTTGCAACAGAAAAAGCATTTTCTCCGAAAGCTATTTCACAGATTCGTGAAATTACAAAGGCTGCAGGGCATACTCTTAGTGTGTTAGAGAAATACAAAAGCGTCTCTGAATTGATTGCTGCTGTGGCTGATGCAGACGCAATAATTGTCCGCAGTGACATAATAAATGCTGAAATTCTTGATTCAGCTCCCAATCTGAAAATAGTTGTAAGGGCAGGATCAGGTTACGATAATCTTGATCTGGCCGGCTGTACTGCTCGTAACATTATCGCTATGAATACTCCGGGTCAGAATTCCAATGGTGTGGCCGAACTTGTTTTTGAATTAATGCTTTATCAGGCCCGTTCAGGTTTTGCTGGGAAATCCGGCTTTGAACTGAGAGGAAAAACTATTGGGCTTTATGGTTTTGGAAACGTCAGTAAATATGTTGCAGAAATAGCAAAAGGTTTTGGTATGATTGTCTATGCTTTCGACCCTTTTGTCAATGAGGTGGAAATTAAGTCTTTTGGCGTTTACGTTTGCAGAATTCCCGAAGATCTTTTTTCAAAGTGCCAGTATGTTTCATTGCATTTGCCCTCAAACGATAAGACAAAGAAATCCATAGGTTATGAGCTTTTTAAGAAAATGCCCCAGGATGCCATTCTCGTTAATACTGCAAGAAAGGATGTAATAGATGAAGATGGACTTTTGAAGATATTTGCTGAAAGAGCTGATATTAAGTATCTTTCAGATGTCGAACCTGATTGCAAAGCTGTTTTCGAAGAGAAATACAAAGAAAGATTTATATTCACTGCGAAAAAAATGGGAGCTCAGACCGAGGAGGCAAATATGAACGCCGGTGTAGCTGCGGCCAGACAGATTGTTGATTATTTTAAAACAGGAAATATCAAATTCAAAGTTAATAAATAGACTTATTTAGATGGCAGTTGTCAAACCTTTCAGGGGATTAAGACCTCCACGATCTATTGCCAAAGATCTCTCTTGCCTTCCATATGATGTAATGAATTCAGAGGAAGCAGTATTGTTGGCTAAAGGGAATAAGTATTCACTTCTTCATATCACCAAATCTGAAATTGATCTGCCTGAAGGAACGGATATCCATTCTGAAGAAGTTTATAATACATCGGTCAATAACTTTAAAAAATGGCGGGAAAATGGTTGGCTTATTCAGGAGAAGGAACCTCGTTTCTATATCTATGCCCAGACAATGGATGGTCAAAAACAATATGGCATCGTGGGTTGCGCATCAGTAGATGATTACTTAAATGGTGTAATCAAAAAACATGAACTGACAAGACCTGATAAAGAACAGGACAGGATGATTCATGTACGGATAAATAACGCAAATATTGAACCTGTGTTTTTTGCCTATCATGCTGTTAAAGAGATCGATGATATTGTCAGTAAGATAGTTAAGAAAGAAAAACCTGATTATGATTTTATTTCAGAAGATGGATTCGGACATCAGTTCTGGGTCATAAAAAATAAGAAAACCAATGCACTTATCGAGAGATTATTCAGGGAAAAGGTTCTTAATACTTATATAGCCGATGGACATCATCGCACAGCTGCAGCTGCTCTTGTAGGAAAAGAAAAACGTGAAAATAATCCCGTACATACTGGTACGGAAGAATATAATTTCTTTCTCGCGGTTCATTTTCCTGAAAACCAGCTGAGGATAATGGATTATAACCGGACAGTAAAAGACCTTAACGGGCTTTCGGAGGAAGAATTTATTAAAAAATTAAAGGAAAGTTTTATTATAGAGGATAAAGGAACAGAAATTTACAAACCTGTGAAGCTTCATAATTTTTCGATGTACCTTGGTGGAAAATGGTTCAGCCTGAATGCAAAGGAAGAGACTTTTGATAACAACGATCCTATTGGAGTTCTTGATGTTACGATTCTGACGAACCTGATATTGGCTCCCGTTCTTGACATCCAGGACCTTCGCAGGTCAAAGAGACTTGATTTTGTTGGTGGATTAAGAGGACTTGGTGAACTTAAAAAAAGAGTAGACAGTGGTGAGATGAAGGTGGCATTTGCCCTTTTTCCCGTCTCGATGAAACAGCTTATAGCTATTGCGGATTCAGGGAATATCATGCCTCCAAAGACTACCTGGTTCGAACCAAAGCTCCGCAGCGGACTTGTCATACATCTGCTCGATTAAAGAATTATCTGAGATACTTTTCTATTTGCGTTTTTAGCCCCTCAGCCCCACTGAAGGTGGTTAATAAGGAGATTTCAATAACCCTTTTTAGGGGAAAGTGACAACAGATTTATGATCGATATTGCATTAAATATCAGTACATTAAAATCACAGATTCCACCCTCTGTCAAGATTGTGGCAGTTTCCAAAACTAAGCCCGTAAGCGATATAATGATCGTTTATAATTCCGGGCACAGGATCTTTGGTGAAAACAGAGTGCAGGAACTTCTTTCCAAAAAAGATCAGTTACCGTTTGATATTGAGTGGCACCTGATAGGTCATCTGCAGAGTAATAAGGTAAAAGATATTGTTCCGTTCATTAGTATGATTGAATCAGTTGATAGCGCAAGACTGCTCATTATAATTAATCGTGAAGCAGAGAAAGCCGGACGTACTATTGATTGTCTGCTTCAGTTTTACATTGCCAGGGAGGAAACAAAATTTGGATTTAGCATAGATGAGGCTTGCAAGATGCTCGAGTCATCAGAGTATAATGTACTAAAAAACGTCACACTTTGTGGTGTGATGGGGATAGCCACTTTCACAGATAAAACTGAGCAGGTGCGCGAAGAATTTATCTCTTTGCGAAATTGTTACAACCTATTGAAAGAAAAGTACTTCCGGGATTCGGATCGATTCAGGGAAATATCAATGGGAATGTCAGGAGATTATCCCTTGGCTGTTGAGGCCGGAAGTACAATCGTGAGGATTGGTAGCCTGATTTTCGGTGACCGTATCACCTGATTAACATAGCGTTGTTATTAGCGACCTGAACAGAACACCTTTATCGGCGCTAAATTCTCTTTTTTGATTTTCAAGAAGATTGATCAATTCATTCTTTTTTGATACCGGCAATTTCGTTGCTGCTTCCTCGATTACGGTAAAACATTCAAGAGCTGTCAGATAATCTGCATCCAGAAAAAGATTTACAAAATCAACAGAATATTCTGAATAATCCAACCCCGACTGCCAACATGATGAAACAAGCATGCTTATCGTTTCGTGTTTAAAGCTCTTTTTCATTTCTGTAACAATCTCGTTCCTGGCTTCCGGTTCCTTTATATCGTTTAAAAAATTGCGTATAAGATCTTTGATTATGAGGTTATTAGTTCTGTCAAATAAGTCGGTAAGAAGACCAATAGCTCCTTTGAATGGAGTCTCATTCCGAAGTGAAATAATTGCATCAGAAACGACTTTCTTGTTTTCAGTATTTAATTTCCCCTGCAATTCATTTAATTTTTTTGCCGATTCAAACATCTGGTAATTATTTAAAACAAAGTTAGAAATACCTTGAATTACTTAAACCTGTATTTGAAAAATAAAAATAATATACTAATTTAGTCGGGAATTAAGTTTGACACTTAAATTATTTAATCATGAATAAAAAGCATAGAATTGGAACAGGAATTTTAACAGTTATAATACTGTGCATGATTCTCCTTTCGGGTTGTGGCTCGGGAGGCAGTGATAAAACTCAGAAAACTCAGAAAAATGCAGCTGCGGTTGGGCAGCCTAAAGATAACACGCAGGCGATACAGGATATTAAGCAGGCTGAAAAGATCTTCAATGCTCTTCCTTCACCTCTTGAATCAGCAATGCTTATGAAATCAGCCGGAGCTAAGTTTGATCGCAAATTCCTGAACCCTGTTGATAATGCAAAAAATTATACAACACAAAGCAGTCAGGCTCTTAACCTCGGTATATTCACCTGCGATCTTAGCTTTGCAAGCCTATATGACCAGACCCAGCTTATTATTGATTATATGAATGCTGCAAAAAAGATGGCTGATGGTCTGGGAATTCTTGACGCTATTAATCAGTCAACTATTGATGAACTGGAGGAAAATATAAACAATACTGAAGTTATAATGAAGATTGTTTCGGAAACTTTCCTTAATTCCAATTCATATTTAGCTGATAATGATCAACCTGCAATAGCTTCAATCGTACTTGTAGGTGGATGGATGGAAGGTTTGTACATTGCAACACAGATTGTTGATGAAAAAGATTTCAATGGTAACAAACTCGTAGGAAGAATAATTGATCAGAAACTTTCGATCGATGTTCTTCAGAACCTTCTGAATAGCAATAAGGAGAATCCTGCAATCGAAGCTTTGATAATCCAGATGAACAAGCTTAAAACTGTTTTTGATAAGATTACAATCAAAACTAAACCGATTAAAACAGAAATTGATAAGACTACAAATACAACTATATTGAAATCTGAAGTCACAACTGATATGTCTCTAGCCACTTTTAAAGAACTTACCAGTGTTGTTGCTGAAATAAGAGGTACTTTCGTAAAATAAAGAATACTATGAGAATAATAAGAATAATTTCCGTCCTGACATTATTTATAGCTATAGCTACTTTAAATGTTGAAGCTCAGTGCAAAACATTTGCAAAAAGTGAATGTCTGCCAAAGCTTAATCCTTACACCCACGATGGCAACTACCATGCTGCCGTGCTGGTTGAAGGAGAAGAGGCTGAACTGTACAAAACTTTCTATTCCGATATGGACTACAGATTAGCCATAGTTGGCGAAAGTAAACTGCAACACGTGGAGTTTAAAATTCTGGATGAAAATAAGAATATTATTTATTCAAATAAGGATAATAATTATGCCGAGACCTGGGATTTTAAACTTGAAAACAGTAAACAACTTAAGCTGGTCGTAAAAGTCCCGCAGTTCAGCAAACCAGGAGATACCCCGGTAAGTGGTTGTGTCGCAATTATGTTTGGATTTAAATTGAAGAAATAAAAAGAAATAAATTCATTTATATGAGAGTAGAGATATTAAAATGTCTCTACTTTTTGTTTTTTAACAGTTTTCCTGACAAATAACTGCCAGTATACGACGACTTATCCCTTGCCAGATCTTCAGGCTTTCCCTCAAAAACGACATAACCACCTTCTTCACCACCTTCCGGTCCCAGATCAATTACCCAGTCAGCACATTTAATCACCTCCTGGTTATGCTCAATCAGCAGTACAGAATGACCATGATCAACAAGCGCATTTAACGATCTGAGCAATTTGTTAATGTCGTGAAAATGAAGTCCAGTTGTTGGCTCATCAAAAATGAAAAGTATATGTCCGATTCCCTTTTCCTGACTGAGAAAATAAGCAAGTTTAACCCTTTGGCTTTCTCCTCCTGAAAGCGTACTCGACGATTGTCCCATCTTTACATATCCCAATCCGACATCAGACAGAGGTTTCAGCTTGTCAACTATCCTCTTTTCATTCTTACCTGGTTGACTTTCGAACAACTCAAGGGCTTCATCAATAGTCATTTCAAGCATATCAAAAATATTCTTTCCACGGTATCTGACATCGAGTATATCCTTCCTGAATCTCATTCCTTTGCAACTTTCGCATGTCAGTTCGACATCAGCCATAAATTGCATTTCTACCCTTATAATTCCTTCACCCTGGCACTCTTCACACCTGCCACCGTCAATATTGAAGGAGAAATGAGAGGCTTTGTAATTATTCTGAACTGATGCCTGCTGCTCTGCATACAATTTCCTGATTTCATCATACGCTTTTAGATATGTGACAGGATTGGACCTGGTCGATTTCCCAATCGGGTTCTGATCGACCATTTCAATGCCTGTAAGATCATTTGTATCACCACTGATCTCTTTAAACTGACCTGGTTTAAAACTGTAACCATTTACCTTGTTACTCAGAGCTTTATAGAGTATTTCTGTTACGAGACTTGATTTGCCTGACCCGCTAACACCTGTCACCGCAGTGATTGTATGAAGTGGAAACTTTACATCAACGCTTTTGAGATTATTTTCCCTTGCACCTTTCAGCTCAATGTAGCTGTTCCATTTTCTTCTTGTCTTTGGTATGGCAACAGATAGCCTGCCACTTAGATAATCAGCTGTCAGCGACTTATTTGATTCTGAAAGATCAAGGCCTCCCTGATAGACAACCTCTCCACCAAGTCTTCCCGCTTCAGGACCCATATCAATTATCTCATCAGCTGCCCTGATTATTTCCTCTTCATGTTCCACCACAAGAACGGTATTACCTAAATCCCTTAGCTCTTTTAATACTTTGATTAACAGGTTTGTATCTCTTGGGTGAAGCCCGATACTTGGTTCATCAAGAATGTACATAGATCCTACCAGATTACTCCCCAGTGAAGTTGCAAGATTAATTCTCTGTGATTCACCGCCGGATAATGTTGAGGAGAGCCTGTCGAGCGCGAGATAGGGAAGACCAACATCAACAAGAAACTTCAACCTTACGGTAATTTCCTTCAAAAGACGGTCCGCCACTTCTCTGTCATAAGCCGGAAGTTGCAATTTAATAAAGTATTCATAAAGTTTCCCCACAGGGACAGCTACCAACTCCTGGATCGTTTTGCCAGCAATTTTGACATAACCGGCTTCTTTTCGCAATCTGGTCCCGTTGCATTCCGGACATGTGGTTTTACCTCTGTAGCGGCTTAACAGAACTCGGTACTGTATTTTGTATTTCTTTTCCTCAAGATGTTCAAAGAATTTGTTTATGCCATAAAAGTACCTGTTGCCTTTCCAGAGAAGATTCTTTTGTTCATCAGTAAGCTGAAAATATGGTTTATGGATAGGAAAATCGAACTGCGATGCATTGTTTACCAGCCTTTCCTTCCATTTTTTCATGGTTTCACCTTTCCAGCAAACAATCGCATCTTCATAAACTGAAAGGTTCTGATTCGGAATTACAAGGTTTGCGTCAATACCTATTATTTTACTGTATCCTTCACAAACAGGGCAGGCTCCTATCGGATTATTAAAGCTGAAGAGATGCTCTGATGGTTCAATAAAATCAATTCCGTCTTCTTCAAACTTGTTAGAAAAATTTTCTGTGATTGTTTTTCCCTCGCTTAATACGACGATCTTGCAGTGTCCTTTTCCGGTCTGGAAGGCAGTCTGTACAGAATCCGCAGCACGGCTGGTGTTGTCGTCCGTATGGTCAATTACAAGCCTGTCAATCACAATATTAACAATATCTCCTGAATTTACCTTTATTGAATTGCTGTTTTCATCAATCCTGATAAGTTTGCCACCGGACTCAATTCTGTTGAATCCCTGCTGGCAAAGAAAGGAAAAGTACTCCTCAGGTTTAATATTTGAAGGAACTTCGCCGGGAGAAGTAATTATAACTTTTGTTCCGGTTTCAATTGTCGATAAAAAGTCAGTTACATCATCAACACTATGTTTCTTAACCTCTTTACCAGACACCGGTGAGTAGGTTTTCCCTATCCTTGCAAACATAAGTCTCAGATAATCATAAATTTCAGTTGAAGTCCCGACTGTCGACCGGGGATTCCTTGAATTTACTTTCTGTTCGATAGCTATCGCAGGCGGAATTCCGCTTATAAAATCGACCTCCGGTTTGTTCATTCTGCCCAGGAACTGCCGGGCATAAGATGACAAACTTTCAACATAACGGCGTTGACCTTCAGCATATATCGTATCGAATGCCAGCGATGATTTTCCCGAACCTGAGACACCAGTTATAACAACAAGCTTATCCCTGGGAATGTTAAGACTTATGTTTTTCAGATTATGAACTCTTGCCCCCCTGATTTCAATCTTCCCATGCAAATCCTGTTTCCTCATCAATAGTTCAACTTATAATGAAATGTTAAAATTCAAAAGTAATACATTCAAATTGAAAATAATTATTTTCTTTGTATTGAAGTAAACCAAAAAAAGGAGGACTGCCTATAGAATTTCTCTACTCTTAATAACCAACAAGTAGAGTTATGAATAAAACAAGTTCCGATTATGAATTGATAGAACAATTCATAAAAGGGGAGCAGTCTTGCTTTGAAGAGATAATCCACCGTCATAAAAACAAAGTATTCGCGTATATAAGTCTTTATATCCGCGATCAGGCACTGGTTGAAGACATCTTCCAGGATACCTTTCTGAAAGTGATCCAGTCGGTCAAATCCGGAAAATATTACGATAATGGTAAATTTTTGTCGTGGGTCATGAGAATTGCTCATAATCTTATTATTGACCACTTCCGCCGGATCAAACAGATGAATACTACGTCAAATGATGATTACGAATCGGATATCTTCAATTCAAAAAGATTCTCTGATGCTAACATCGAAGATACTCTCATCAAAAGGCAGATTCAAAAGGATGTAAGGCTGCTGATCGGACAACTTCCGGATGATCAGAAAGAAGTTGTAATCCTCAGGCATTATGCAGGTCTCAGTTTCAAAGAGATAGCCGATATTACCAATGTCAGTATTAATACAGCTCTCGGAAGAATGAGGTATGCTCTTATAAACATGAGGAAGATAATGGAAGAAAAACAGATCAGCCTTACAATAAACTGATCAGAATATAACAATAATTAATCCCATATACCGTTTTATCAGAAATGAAAAATGCAAAGCCTATGGGATTAATTTCTACTCCTTTTATTTCATATCACGAAATCAATGTAAAGGATACAGACCTTCTGGAAGATGCCTGGGGTTTAGATTCAGCCTACAGTGATGTGATACAGTTTCTCGGGGAATATAAACCAGAACCTGAAGATCTTCTGATAAGCCGATTGGTTGATCTTATCAGTGAGCATAAGTGAAAAATTAAAAAACACAGGAAAATTTTCCTGTGTTTTTTTTGGTTATATCAATTCAATATGATATATTTGTGATATCAAATTAATATCATATATTATGAAACAGGAATTTACAGTAAAACCCATGTCGGGTTATGTAGCACTGCTGATAGATCTTTTGCTTATCGGCGGTGCAATCGCCGGATTTACTTTTGAAATAATCTGGCTCGGCATTCTTCTGACGGTGTGTTTCTTCTTTACAATCATCGGGTATAAAGTAGTCAATCCCAATTCATCATGCGTTATGGTGCTTTTTGGCGCCTACAGCGGTACAATTAAAGAGAATGGGTTTTTCTGGGTGAATCCCTTTTACATGACAAGAAGGGTATCTCTTCGGGCACGTAATTTCAACAGCGAACCTATAAAAGTGAACGATAAAATAGGGAATCCTATTAAGATTGGGCTGGTTCTGGTCTGGAAGGTTGCTGACACATTTAAATCTGTATTTGAAGTTGATGATTTTCAGCATTTTGTATTGGTACAGAGTGATGCAGCCTTACGTAAGCTGGCGGGTCTGTATCCATACGATAATTTTGAGGATCACGAAGCCGTTATTGCACTGAGAAGCGGCGGTGAAGAGGTTAATCGTGAACTTGAAAGAGAAATAAAAGAAAGGCTGGAGATTGCCGGAATCAACGTTATTGAAGCGCGTATCAACTACATCGCTTATGCTGAGGAGATTGCAAATGCAATGCTAAGAAGGCAGCAGGCTTCAGCTGTTGTATCAGCTCGCTTTAAAATAGTTGAAGGCGCAGTTTCGATGGTTGAAATGGCACTCGAACAGCTTTCTGTCAAAAAAATCGTTGATCTTGATGAGGAGAAAAAAGCAGCCATGGTCAGCAACCTGATGGTCGTACTTTGCGGCGATAAAGACGCTACTCCGATTGTTAATACAGGCACTTTGCACAATTAATATGAGTGAAAAGAAACCATTTGTTTTGCGTGTCGATCCGGAGAAGCTTAAAGCTCTCGAAAAATGGGCTGCAGATGAATTTCGCAGTACCAATGGACAGATAGAATATATTCTAGATCAGGCTCTTCGTAAATCAGGCAGATGGAAATCAAAATCACAAAACATTAAAAAGGAGGAATCATGAACGAGTTAATTAAATATACCTGCCCGAAGTGTGGTAATAAACAATATGAAACAGGTGAAATCTGGACTATTAGTAGTTTCTGGACAAAAATGTTTGAATTTTATAACAGGAGGTTCACTTTCGTTTCCTGCCAGAGATGCAGATACACTGAATTGTACAAAGTTCAAAAGAAGAAGCTCGGAGAGACAGTTAACTATCTGATAAAATAGAATCTGTTTTACTGGTTCAGGAAATATATTGAATAGCAGGCAGTAATGCCTGCTGTTTCTGTTCTTAACCGGCTCTTCCCGAGATGTACCGGTCTAAAATTGTTTTTTATAGCCGCAGTTATTTCATTATCACTGAAATCGCCTTCTGGTCCGATTAAAATTACAGCATTATCTCCTCTGGAATACACGGTATCAATTTTTGTGCGTTCCCCGGCTGAATTACAGTGACTTATTAATTTTATCCCTTCCAGATCTTTTTTTATGAAGTCTTCAAAAGAAGTTGGTTCATTAAGAATTGTTTTACCTGCTTTAAGCGATTGCTTCATGGCAGATATGATGATGTTATTTATCCTTTCGGGCTTAATTCTTTGCTTTTCAGTATTTTTACAAATAAGTGGTGTTATTTCATCTATGCCTATCTCAACGCTTTTTTCCACAAACCATTCAAATCTTTCAGGGTTCTTCAGAGGTGAAATGGCTATATGAAGTAGATAGTTACGCTTTTCAAATTCCCTGATAATATTGTCAATGGCTATTTTACATTTTTTCTGGTCGGCCCGGCTGATGACTCCTTCAAATAAATTGCCTTTCCCGTCAATGACTTTAACAGGAGTTCCTTTCTTCATTCTCAAAACCCTGATACAATGCTTCGATTCCTTTTCATCCAAAACCCAGGAATTACCGCTGATACCAGGTGCATAAAAGATTTGCATGTTTAATAGTTTGTGCAAAAATAATGAAATTGTAATCTTTATTTACTTTATTGCATCCTGATATGAATTTTCTAAATAAATCAATAAAAAGTGATTCAGAGAATTCCATAGACTTATGAAAAACATGGAAACATGAAGATCGGGCTGCTTTCTGATACGCACGGATGGATTCATCCTTCACTGTTTAAACACTTTGCAGGGTGCGACGAGATTTGGCATGCCGGAGATATCGGGAATATCCAGACAGCAGATGCTCTGGCTTCATTTAAGCCTTTCAGGGCAGTTTTCGGGAATATCGATGATTCAATTATCAGAAGTGTTTTTAATGAAGACCTGAGATTTAAGTACGAAGAAATGGATATCTGGATGACGCACATTGGTGGCACTCCGGGAAATTATTCTCCGAAGGTCAGAAATGAAATCTACCTTAACCATCCGGATATTTTTATTTGCGGACATTCACATATAGCAAAAGTGATGTTTGACAAACGTGCAGGCTCTTTGTACATAAATCCAGGGGCAGCTGGTTATAATGGTTTTCATAAATATATGACTGTCATCAGGTTTCAGATTGATAACAGGAAAATTCATGATTTGGAGCTTATTGAGCTTGGTGAGAGGGGAAAGGTTAAACTTTGATCTCCTACCTGTTTGCCGGCTGATCTTCGACTTTATCTGATTGCATCCTCTGAATAAACCGTTGAACTCTATTCTCTACAGAAATCATGTACGTGTATGGTATTCTGATTGTTGCATCTGGATGTTTCCTTTCACTTTGTTTTGTCGAAGTGATGATAGTATTATAATTGTTATTACCCGCCTGTGTCATAAGCACACCCCTGAAATATGAAAAATAGTACCATGTAGATTCATCGGCTTTAAGATAAATATCAAGAAGATCGCCGGATCTTCTCCTCTGAATCTCAACATATCCATCGACATAAACATTTATTGGTTGTGGCCCTATAAATCCAATGCCTATTTTCCCCTTTGACCTGAATGAAGAAGTAGGTTCGTTCCAGAATAGGTTGACATCGTTCAGAAGAAGTTCATAGGTGAACTCTTTCGGCAGGTTCTTTGATGAGCCAAAAAGATCCATTTCTTCTTTTAATTGAGTTGCTGCCTGGTCACCCAGAAGATCTTTCATTCCCTTGCTGATGAGATTATTGTTCAGGTTAACAGCTTTCAGAGTAGGTATCATTTTTATTTCATCGCTCATCACTTTAAGAGCCGGTGCAGAAAAATAGAAGTCGAGAGCAATAATAGCTTCAATATTAATTTTTCCGGAATCCACATCATGAATGACTTTTCCGGCAGCTGCCATTTTTAACAAATCGTAATTTGCACCGAAACTCATTTTACCTTCACCAGACAGAACACAAAAGTTCTTGTCGAATGATATCAGGCCACCAGGAAGTGTCTGATCAGCAAGCTTTTCCTTACTGGCAATTCTATAAAGACTTTTTTCCTTATCAAAATAGAGATACCCGTCCGAGCTGACAAGAGGAACATCACTCCATGTTTTTCTTGCTGAAAGGAACGCCGGGTACATATGTGTGGAGTCGATATCAATAAATGAACCGGAGACAACCAGGTTGTCGTTAATATCTCTTGGCTGATCGGATATTGGAATCATGACCACTTTGGGATCAATCTGTGATTTGAATTTAATACTATAACTTTTGATCTTGTTGCAGTTATGAAGAATACCGGCAGCTCCTGTATAAGTCAGAAAATTCTCATTAGCTGAAAGTTCCACGTCACCGGTAAAAGTAAATGCAGGGTTGAGCTTAAAATTCTGTGTGGCAGAGATAAATCCTTTTGCACTTGTTGATGCGTTATTAACTTCAAGCGATGGGAAACTTATCTGCTGTATCTCCTTGTTCTCGTCAACATAGTTATATATTGCACTGCCGGCATATTTCTTGCTGTTTTCTATCTCAATATTAGCTGAATGGAGTATATGCCTGTTATTCAGGGCGATAATTGAATTCTGCAAAGGTTTTATTTTTGCCCGTTTATTAATTATGATCTTTCCGTTTTCAGGCTGAATAAGAGCATCTGCAATCTTTAAATAATTAATATTTTCAGCTTCAATATAATCTTCATTTAAATGGTAGCTGCCTTTCCATGAGGTGAACCTGATTGTATCACTCTGGTTGTTTGTAGAGAAAAAGGTAGGTTTGTCAAGTTTATGAAAATCGAGCTTCAGGAGCTGTTCAGCTGTTAAAAGCGTTGTGGATGATTTACCACGTTGTTCCATGCTGAGAATCTTATCTTGCATATTGTAGGTAAAATTGGTCATAGTGCAGATATATTCTACTTCAGGGAACTTGACTACTGAAGAGTCTGTATTAAGGCTGAATCTTGATTGCTGGAGGCTGAAATCTATCAAAGTATTTGCATTCTCGGCTATAAATGCATAGCCATCACCCTGAAGTGTTTTCAGATTATAATCGGAGGTATCTGCCTGTATTGTATTAGTTGCAAACCTGAAACTTTTCGAGGTTATCCTTGAATTTGACATATCAATAATACCCGAGCCATTAAGACCGGTCGGAGTAAGTTTAAGTTTCCCGTCAAGCAATGTATTGTTGCCGAACATATCGAAGTTTTTACCTTTTGTATTATCTGCAAGCCATTCATCCTTTTCCGGAATCCATTTAACAGTGACATCTGTGCTTTTGAGATCAGGGAATTTCCCGTTGCCATCCTTTGCGATTTCAAATTTTTTGGCAGTGGTAATCATCGAATCGGGGAAGAATTTATATTCATCTGATTCTGTCGTGGATGTGAGCCTTTTTAAAGTTCCTGAACCAATAAGCCCTTTATTGCTCAGCGACAGATTATTGTACAATGTGCCTTTATCACCATAAACACCTACCCCCTCATTAGATAAATTAGATGAAAATCCGAGTGAGTTATCATCCTGAATTGTGAGGAACTGCCGTGTTGGTTTTACTATATTTCCTGCATAGAAAACCCCTGCCAGATTCATATCACTGTTCTTGTAGTGATTAATACTCTCATAGGTGAAGGGATCAACCTTGAAGTAGAAATCACCTTGTTTATAGATTCCTTCAAGACCTGGTATCTTGTCATAGAATATATAGGAATAGGTAATTGCATGTAAGATCGGGTATTGCTGAAGACTTTTGAGCCCTGATTTATTATTTGGATCATCAATAAAAAGCTCAGCAGTTGTAAGCTGAATGAGACTGTTTACTTTATTGGTAATCGGGTTTCCATAGAAATCCTTTTTATCAGTCTCGACCATTATTTTAATAGAGTCAATTTTTTGTAATCTTATTTTGAAGGTATCGTAGCTGAAGGTGAAATGATGACCAAATATTGTAAAAAGGCCGGCCTCAACCACACCATCGAAAGAGATTGATTTATTTTTACCAATCACAAGCTGGTCATTATATGGAAATATCGCTACTCGTTGAGAATCACTCATAAATACCTCCCGTACACCATTGACAGTGATTCTGTAATTCTTAAGGTCGAGAATGGCATTATCTTTTGGAGCATTAGTCTCGCTTACTATGGAAATTACATCGTAGTCCTTTTTACCAGAGCTGGCTGCTATAAAATCATCTGTTTTCTTTTTTATTGTTACTTCATCATTTACTCTGTCGTAAAAAATAAATCCTTTATTTGCAAGGTCTATACACAACCCGGTTACAGATTCTTCGGGCATTTTCATCCATTTTGCAAATTCAGAAATTGGGAACGTTTCCGAATAGAAATACTTGGCAAATTCCTTCAGGCGGTAAAGGGGATTGTAGTCATCCATTCCTGTCAGTTTTTGAAAATAAGCCTCATTGTAAAATGAAGTGGATTCAAATCTGGCTTGCCCCATAGCCGAGCCTCGGGCCCTTGACATAATTATTTTTGAATCATTCATGTTCCATGACAAATATTCAAAATACATGTCAAGGCCATGAAATGAATCGAAATAAGGACTTTTAGCAACAGGGTTATTTGCCCTAAAAAGGTTTACCTGCCTTGTATCTGCATTATAAGAAAAGCTGAGGCTTGTATGAAAAATGGAATCTTTATCAAGGAACAGTGTTGCAGATGTTTCAAGACTGCTGATCCCTGTTTTGTTCAGCTGGAAGTTCTTTGAACTGACTTTTACGTAGAGAGTATCGTTCCTATATAAAGTTATTTTTGCAGGGGCATAGTTCTCACCAGTACCTTTAACTGATGCTCCTTCAAGAGTAAGGCCACCTTCATAATTTACACCTTTATATAAATTCTCAATGACGAATTTTTTTGTATAAGTTTCAAACCTCGGATAAATGGATCTTTCCTTGTTTGCTATGGAATAGGTCTGATCATTAAGCACGCCATACACAGGTTTCTTAAAATAGGTTGAATGTGTCAATCTGGCTGAATCGATAATGAAACTGTTACTTGTGACATTGATCCGGTATTTCCCTAATTCTGCAAATACATCCTCTTTTTTAAATCCAGCCTTTTCCCATGTCACTATCCCTGAAGTGCCCTGGAAATAAAGAAATTCGGGATAATAAACACCATTTACTTTGTATATTTCTGTACTGTCCTTCTGATAATAACAGGCAAGAGTAACATTTGAAAGAGTGATTTTAAAAACAGAATCAAAATTGAACCGGAAATTCTCATTTTTCACTTTCCATCTGGCTGAGGTGGAATTATAAATTATATTATCTGTTATCAGAGAACTTGTATTCTTTAAGAATCTGTCGATATTATCATTATTGATCTCCTTTTTGACTACCATCTTAGCCAGTGAAGTAAGAAAGCTATTGAAAAAATCAGGCGATTTCTTTGTTGTACTAAAATCGGTCAGGGTTTTAAGATAGTCTGAAAAATGAGGGATAGGACGAAAATTTCTTTGTACTAATTGATTGGATAAATCAAGAATACGGGTCATATTTACCTCGCTAAAACCTGAACTGTCCCATCTGGTTAAAAATGTATTCATAATTCCGGTTTGTACCGGATTCATGTTTATGCCCATATAAGTCTTAAGTTCTTCCCGGAATTTTGCCGGGTCACCGCTAAACACCTGTTTCGTCTGGCAGAATAAGCTACTGCTGAAGAAAACAAAAAGCAATATGACCAGGAAAAACTTTTTAACCATTTTTAAAGTGATATTTTTCAGAATGCTTCAACTATGGCACAAAAATCTTCCTTTTTGAGTGAGGCTCCACCAATAAGTCCGCCATCTACATCAGGCATGGCAAAAATTTCAGAAGCATTTGAAGGCTTGCAACTTCCACCATAAAGGATTGATGTCTGATCTGCTATTCCTTTACCAAATTTTTCTTTTATTAACCCACGGATATAACTATGCATTTCCTGCGCTTGTGCAGGTGAGGCTGTCAGACCAGTACCAATCGCCCATACCGGTTCGTATGCTATTATAATTTTTGCAAAATCTTCTGACGAAAGGCTGAAAAGACCGATTTCAAGTTGATTTTTAACTACCTGAAAATGGATTTTCTGTTCTCTTTCGCGGAGTATTTCACCACAACAGAAAATGACTTTCAGTCCGCTTTTCAAGGCTAATAAAGTCTTCTTATTCAGAAGTTTATCATCTTCATTATAATACGTTCTTCTCTCAGAGTGACCGATAATTACATATTGTGCCCCGGTACTTTTAATCATATCACAGGAAACTTCACCTGTAAATGCGCCAGCAGGCTCTGATGCACAGTTCTGTGCTCCAAAAGAAACTTTTCCTGTTTTTAATATTTCGCTGACACATGCAAGATGAATAAATGGAGTACATAGCACAGCTTCAGCTTTTTCCGATGGTTTATCCAGAAAATATTTGTTTATCGATCCTGCTAAAGCCTGACCTTCAGATAAATTCATATTCATTTTCCAGTTGCCAGCTACAATTTTTTTCCTCATAATTTATTTATTGTTATTGATTGATTGATTTGAAATATCTGTTTTTTTTAGCAATATACGTAATTTGGACAAGTTTGCCCACGACCATTTGCCAATTATAGTACCGTTTTTTATCAGGATATAACCCGGATTTGATCTTATCATAGTTTTCAATGTAGTTTCATCGGTACTACAGAATCTAAGGCCATTTTGAAGATCTTTTACATCGTTTCCTCCGGAAGCGGTGAGTACAAAAAAGCCGATACCCTTAGTTTTGCAATAGGAACCGAGTTCAAAGCCAGCTCTGAGGTGCTTTTCATCTGCTTCTTTTAGTTTTTTCGAAATCATCAGCAAAGTGCAATCAGGATTATTCAGGATGCTATCTGTCAAATCAATGTTCTCCGAACTTACAATACTAAAGTCATGTATAGCCGGGACATAACCTTTTTTTACAATCAAGGATTTTTGTTCAACAAATTTCCATGAGGAATCATTAGCCGGATAATTGTTGATAGTGAATTCTTTACGGGTTCCACCTTTTTCGTAAATAAATGTTGTGGCATATTTATCCAAAACCGCACCCTCCGGTAATTTCATCTTTTCATGTATATTGGTTCCTGTTCTATATGGAAGAAAATCAATTATTGGCAGATAGGTAAGATTGTAAACTGAGAAAGAAATGAACAGGATTATAACAACAAAAATTATAATCCATTCCCTGAGTGTTCCAAATATTGATTTTATGGATTTTCGCCCTGAAAACAGAATAAGAATGAAAATCAACAGGATAATATTCTTTCCAAATGTCTGCCAGTTGGTTAAATGAATGGCATCGCCAAAACACCCGCAATCTGAAACAGGATTTGTTAGCGCCAATATGAAAGTAAGCGGGGTGAAAAACAATATTAGAAGCGACACACCGACTAAACCGGTTTTTTGTCTGAATCCGGTAAGCACGGAAAAGCCAGAAATAAATTCGGCAGTAAACATTAAAATCGCAAGAGGAAGGCTCAGAAATTTCAGGAAGCTGATATGGAATGCCTGAAAATAATCAGAAAATTTATATGCAGAACCTAGAGGATCAACTGCTTTGACAAATCCTGAAAAAATGAAAACCAATCCCACAATGATTCTGCTTATATATCTTAATATCTTCATATTATAAAAGATTATGCAATCTGATTAAGTCAATAATCTTTTCGAATATATCCTCCGGGAATAGCATCTCCCCTGTTTTTTTGCTGCAATTGAGTACTGCCAGCCTTTTATCTTTTTCAGCAATATATAGATACATGTTCCTGACTTTTTTCTGAAATGCGAGACTGCTTTCATGGATATCATATCCACCGTTAAGATAGGTTCTGTCATTTCCGGTTCTGAGAGCAGTAAGTTTTGTTTCTGTAAAATTGAAAGGAACATCCAGAAAAATATTGAGGTCAGGCCTGGGTATTGCAAAATGATCAAACTCAAGTTTAAGTATCCAGTTAATAAGTTTTTCCTGCTGCCTGTTATCCGGAAGTTTTGCACACTGGTAGGCAATATTTGAGTAAGTATACCTGTCGAGGATTACAATATTTCCTTTATTAAGCCAGGAATTAATAAGTTCCGAAGCATCTTTCCTGTCACCCGCGTACAGCATAGCAACCAGATATGGATCAACTTCATTAATTGTGCCGAACTCTCCCCTGAGAAACCTTGCAATAAGCTCTCCGAAATAAGGAGTAGCAGTTCTTGGAAAGTGAAGATATTCACAGGTAATTCCCTGATTTATAAAGAAATCCTTCAATAATTTTATCTGTGTTGATTTACCCGCACCGTCGAGACCTTCAATTACAAATAACTTCATCCTTATATATTTTCTTATAATACAAATGTAATAATGAAGGGTCAAAGTTGAAAGAGTAAATAGAATTATTAAAGAACAAGATTTAACAGTGGATAATACTTCAGATTGTAATATAAAAAGTGCTAAATTGGAGGTTTGATTTCATCTATGTTATACAGACCAAGATATATTAATGTAAGAGGACAACTCATTGATCTGGAGGTGCCTAGAGTTATGGGGATATTGAACGTGACACCTGACTCCTTTTATAAATACAGCAGGTATAAAAATGATAAAGAGATAGTTGATGCTGCAGAGAAGATGCTGGTGGATGGTGCTGATTTTCTGGATATTGGCGGATATTCATCGAGGCCTGGTGCAGAAGATATACCGGTTGAAGAGGAGAAACGACGCGTGCTGACTGCTATAAAACATGTGTCCAGAGAATTCCCTCAAGCCATTATTTCAGTCGATACTTTCAGGGCGGAAGTTGCAAGGGAAGCCATTTGTGGTTGTGGCGCACATATGGTCAATGATATTTCTGGTGGGGAAGCCGACACTGAAATGTTCGGGCTGATAGCAAAGCTTAATGTTCCATATATAATAATGCATATGAAGGGAAATCCCAGGACAATGCAGGATAACCCTGTGTATGAAGATGTTGTCTCCGATCTTCTTATTTGGTTTGGGAATAAAACTGTCAGCCTGATGGCAGCTGGAGTAAAAGATATTATCATAGATCCAGGTTTTGGGTTTGGTAAAAGCATTTCTCATAATTTTGAACTGCTGAAGCGTCTTGAAGAGTTTAGTGTTGCAGGGTTACCTTTAATGGTTGGTTTATCAAGAAAGTCTATGATATGGAAGACCCTTAACAGTAAACCTGAAGAATCATTAATCGGTACTTCCGTGTTGAATGCTGTAGCTTTGATGAATGGAGCCGATATCTTGAGAGTCCATGATGTCGGGGAAGCTGTTGAAACTGTAAAACTGATAAGTATGGTAAAAAAACTTAATAAATAATTGATCTGTTTAGATTTGACCTTTATTTCTGAATCATAACATGCTGATCAAACTTACGCTTTCAGATATTATTGATATTGTTCTTGTTGCAATAATTCTCTTTCAGCTGTATAAGCTTATTAAAGGGACAGCCGCATATAGTATTTTCATTGCAATATTTATCATTTATATATTCTGGTTAGTTGTAAAGGCTTTTAAAATGGAGCTTATGGGCGCTTTACTGGGCCAGATAATCGGAGTTGGTGTAATTGCACTAATTATTGTTTTTCAACAGGAAATAAGAAGGTTCCTGATTATAATAGGAAACAGATATATAGAGCGAAGCTGGTTTTCTTTTGACAGGTTTTTCCCATCAGTTAATGAAAGACTTGATAGTCCAAAGCAAGCTGAAGAGATAGTTAGGGCTGCTGAAGCAATGGCTTTAAAAAAAACAGGTGCACTGATTGTAATAGGAAGAACAAGCCGACTAAATATATATTCGGAAGCAGGGGAGATACTCAAGGCTGTTATAAGTGCTGAGCTTCTTGAAACAATTTTTTTCAAGAATAGTCCACTTCACGATGGAGCAGTGTTAATTGAAGATAGGTTGATTTTTGCGGCCAGATGTCCGCTGCCGATAACAGATCAGATTAATGTCCCGAACCACTTCGGTATGCGCCACAGGGCAGCAATTGGAATTACTGAAAGCACAGATTCTCTGGCTGTTGTGGTATCAGAAGAATCTGGTCATATTTCTGTAGCTGATGCAGGCAAAGTACTGGAGAATATATCTCCAGCAGAACTGAGAAAGATACTTTTAAAAGAGAAAATCTAAATTGAAACTCTAATAATTCATTATATAAACAGACAACAAGACAACAAGACAACAAGACAACAAGACAACAAGACAACAAGACAACAAGACAACAAGACAACAAGACAACAAGACAACAAGACAACAAGACAACAAGACAACAAGACAACAAGA
>Ga0182027_10001351_pt1 | contig 41280 bp, 46 predicted proteins | sample 712E1DmetaG_FD_121300 | JGI IMG/M metagenome (GOLD analysis project Ga0182027, IMG submission 121300) | Permafrost microbial communities from Stordalen Mire, Sweden - 712E1D metaG (Illumina Assembly) | ecosystem: Environmental > Terrestrial > Soil > Wetlands > Permafrost | place: Sweden...
ATAGAATGGGGCAAGGATTTAAGGACTATTGAAGAGGACGAATTGTCAAAAATAAACGAGCACTTTACAATCGTCACAGAATATCCTAAAGTTGTCAAGGCATTCTATATGAAAGAGACTGAAGGCAATCCTGATGTAGTCAATGGATGCGATTTTATTGGTCCAGAATGTTATGGTGAAATAATAGGCGGATCAGAAAGAGAATCTGATTTAGAGAAGATAAAAGCAAGACTCGTTGCTATGGGAGAGAATCCAGAGAATTATACATTCTATCTCGACACACGAAAATATGGTTCAGTTCCACACGGTGGATTTGGAATGGGTGTTGAAAGACTAATATCTTGGATATGTCATCTCGAGAACATCAAGGATGCGATAGCATTCCCAAGAACGATGTTAAGGGTGAATCCTTAAAGGTCTAAAATCCATATAGTTAATAGTATTAACCGAAAAGTTTAAATATAGGTTTATAGTTAATAGCTTTAACATGGCGCACGAGGACACACTAAAAAGGAATTTCGAAGAATATTATCAGATTGCGGAATATTCCTTGAGCAAAAGAAAGTTTAATAGCGCTGTAACATTGTATTATAAGGCGCTTGTTGAGTTGTGCGATCTTGAACTGTTAAGAAAGACAGGCAAGATAGGCGTTAATCATACAGAAAGATTTAATCTTCTAAGAAAAACATCTCCAGAACTTTACATTATCGCATCTAAATTATTTACTTTCTATAGAGATTCGTACAGTAATGAGATAAGCGAGACTGTCGCAAAACAATTCAAGATAGAGGTAGATAATGCATCAAGAAATGTCCTCAATAAAAAATAGGATCAAGGCATGGATCAAGAAAAATAAAGTAATAGATGTAATTATCTTCGGTTCTTCAATTAGGGGAAAATCAGCGCCTTCAGATCTGGACTTATGCATATTATTGCAGGATACTAAGGAAAATCAGAGCATAGACATGGTTAGTTCTTTGCATAACGAACTGGATAAATTCGAATTAAAAATTCAGATAAACATACTTAATTCATCATCTTTTATCGACGGAAATACGCTTGCAAAAACCTTATTACTGGAAGGATTTAGCGTGAAAAATAATGAACAATTCTCGAAAAACTTTGGTTTGGAGAATAAAAGCACGATAATATATTCCCTAAAAAAGTTTTCTCCATCACGAAGAGTGCAATTCCATTATTTACTTAATGGACGCTATGGATCTAAAGGAGTTCTTAAGGAATTAAATGGAAAAATGATTGCTCAGGGAACAATATCCATAGATACATTTTATGAGGATAAGCTAAAGGAGATATTCGATCAATGGAATGTTGAATACAAAATAAACAGGAATTTGTCTGAATAGACAGATTATTTTTTCATATTTTTGAATGGATATATCTTATTATCATGTATGCATAATATTCCTTCAGGTTTTATCAACAGCTTCTCCTGATTCTTCAAGAATTCTTTTTTTCCATATTTCTTGACTTCATACAGATTTTTGATAAGGCTCAAACTATATCTTGTCGTATACCGTTTATCGATTTGTCTTATCATTTGGCACGGAAACTTCTCGCAATCATAGCATAATCCCGACTTGGATTTCTTTAGATATTCACAATTTCTTATGCCGCAATTCTTGCAGTGAGGTATGATATTACCTTTAGAAAGACATCCAGAACACCTGTTTCTATCTCTAAGATGCGCCCTGCATGCATTGCAATTTATTCCGCATGGAGCAATTACTATTTTTGGATCAAAATGTGCCTTCATATGCAGAATAAATATAACAACTCTTATTTAAAGTTTACATTAATCAATCTATCGATGGCAAAACAAATAAACCAGTCGATAATATTGCAGATAGATTAATTGTTTGCTTTTTCAATTCCTTATCTCTTCTCGTTCTTCTCTAGTTTTCTCAAGAATGCTTCTTCCAGATCTATCTTATGTATACAGCATAATTTGTTTAGCTGCCACAGTATGTCGGCTACTTCGTTCTCGAAATCTTCTTTGGATTGTTTCTCGCGTATAGCTTCACACACTTCTCCTACTTCCTCGACAAGATGCAGAATAACTTCTGTAGAATCTTTCGGCAAGCATTTTTTTCTTGTCATCTGCGCTATCTGCTTATCCTTCAAATCGTTTATATTCACAAGACACCTCCTGAAATATATTAAATTTACAGTTCGAGCACTTTATCGACTTCCTTTCTTACCCTGTCCTCATATTCATAGACTTTCTCTCCTTCATGTTTTTCAGAACTTAGTATGTGCATCAATTCTTTGGATATATTAAACTCTTTATCGCTATCGAACCTTGAGACCTTGACTTGTCCAAGATGTTCTTTTATCATCGATTCTTCCAGATCTTCAGGGTTCATGTCGTCTATCTTTATCTCTTCAAATTCTGCGCTGACGACTTTTACTGTGTTTCGCATGACATAGAATGCTCCCTGAGAATAGCACTTGTTCATTATCTCCTTAAAGTTTATGTCGGAAACTTTTCCTGTTCTAAGTTTTCCACTTGCTCTAATAAGTACTATCGTATTGATCAATTCCTTGCCCTTGAATTTTTCCAGTATAGCTTCGTAAACTTCTTCCGGGCTCTTATGTTCGCAGTCTACATTCATCTTGAACACATTTTTTATGTTGAGTTCTTCGCGCTCGAGCTTTCCATTAGTGTATATATAGAATCCGCCGTTTCCCAATTCTTCGAGTTCCTCGAAGTTTGCAGGGAATATTGGTCCAGGATAGACTACATTCTTGTGCTCCTTGAAAGAATATTGGTGGACTATATGAACGTGTCCTCCTGCATAATAATCAAATCCTTTAGGCATGTACGAGACATCTGTTGAATCCATCGTGGACTTGCTTTCAGGCTTTAATTCTGTAATTGATGTGTGGAACATGAAAATCTTCTTTCCATGCTCTTTTTCGAGATGCGCTAAGTCTAAGTCCTGATAGAATAATTTTTCGAGTGTTCCTCTTCTTCCAAGAATCCCTGTAATCTTAACGCCTGTCTTCTCGTCTTTCGTGAATCTTAATTGAAGTTTTCCATCAACAATTTTTCCCTTGAATACATTCTTTAGAAGACCCGCTTCTTCGAGAACGTCAATCATAGTCTTTCCTGACGGACTATAATCGTGGCTTCCAGGAATCACGTATACTGGAATATTCTTCTCACTCAATATCTTAAATTCCTTGACGACACTTTTCAACGAATCGATGCCAGGAAGCGCCGTATTGAACAAGTCTCCAGCTATGAGTATGAAATCGACATTTTTTTGTATGCATATTCCTATAGCCATGCTGAAAGCTTCAGTCGACAAATCCTTGAGCTTAGGATCTCTCCATGAACCTATATGAACATCAGCCATGTGCGCAAATTTTAATTTTTCAGTCATGATTTATTCCCTCAATCCCATGAATTCCTTTTTTGTATTCGAGTTATTGTTCTTGACGCCGCCTTTATCTTTAGATATAGCCAATTCTTTTCTTGCATAATCGTCGAAGAATGGAACTTTTATCGGTATTGCGAATTTCGCGAAGTTTGATGATATGATGCATTCGCCTTTATCGAGGCTTGCAATGTTTCGCGAGTCAGAACTTAAATCCTGTGATGCGCTATCGATTATTGCCTGTCTCTCCTGCACCATTTCAGTTCCTAAAATTATTTTGGTATTCATATTCGCCAAAATATCTCGAGGTATCATTGAAGGCAATTGTGTTATTGCAATTAAACCGACCTTGAATTTTCTGCCCTCGCGCGCGAGTGTAGAGAATATGTTAGAACCTTTCTCCAAAACTTCTTTTCCCAATACTCTAGGAGCTTCTTCGAGCACTACTGATATTATTGGTTTTCCTTCCAATTCGTCGTGCATCTTGTAATTCTTGTATCTGTTGAACATCTCGTTTACAATCAATGAACCTACAAGAAGTTCTACCTGCCCGCTAAAGGAACTTGTATCGAGTATTATAGTCCATGCATTCTCGAGAGAATCGCATATTCCGCTTATAGTAGCTTCGCCAGCATTGAATTCGAATATGCCGTTGCAGTATACTTGTCCGTCGCCTATATCGATGTCTAATAGATACATTATCCTTCTCTTTAGCACATTTATTGTTGCGTCGTTGAAATTGACTTTTACTGGACGTTCGAGAAGCAACGATTCTATCCATTTTATTCCATAATCCCTATAGTATGCATTCATCGCCTGTTCCTGCGCGTCGCTGAAATCAAGGCAGCCGAAATGTTGAGGGCGCAATACTTTGATATTTATTTTAAGGCTCTTCATTCCTGGAACATCATTTTTCACGCTATAATATGATACATTCTTCGACGGATGATCTTTTAATCCAATCTTCCCGCTCCCACTATAATATTCATTGTGCGGGTCAAGAACCAATAATCCTGCGTAATCTTTTGATGTAGCGTCCCACAATAAGTCGCTCATAAGAACGCTCTTTCCTTTTCCCGTAGTTCCGCTGATTAGAATGTGGTGCGATAATACTGCGCTTCCGTCGAGATATATGGGAACATCAAGTTCATGGCTTCCGCTCCTAAGATTTCCGAAGAATAACGGATTTTTTGGCTTATTTAAGAATGATAGGTCTTCATTTGTTACGCTTCGAACATTCGAGAACATTTCAGGAAGCGACTTGGATAATGTGACATTCTTTGGATTGTTCTTGTCTATACTCAATAAATTCTTGAGAAGCGCTATGCGGTAATTCCTCAAGTTCTTGTCGAGAAATTCGAAGTTCGTATTTTCCTCAAGATTCATCCCTGATATAAGTTCTAGATTTTGCTGTGAAACTTGCGAACCATACTGCAGATCGTACACCTGCAAGAATATCTTCGAAGAATCATTCTCGCAGACGAGTATCTCTCCAAGTTCGAATTCAGAATCAGACTTCTGCCTTGCAACTATCTCCCCGAACTTCCCCGAGATAATCTGCCCCTTGATATTTGCCCCAACCATAACCACTAGAAAGTTTAGAGGATTTAAAAATTTATGGGGAATGAGGACGTTGACTTATGGAAACCCTTCTTCTTTTCTGCGTTTAGCTATTTTTTCCACCATAAGTTTATGACGCGGATCACTCTCTTTTATCTGTCTAGCTTGATAGAAAGGATCTTTCTCCAGCATTTTTGGCATTTCTTCAATAAGCGATTGCGCATATTGGATAATAGGATTGCTGCCTTCATTAATAGAGTTATATACTGTGCTAAACATTTGTCTGTTGTAGATATCACTCATGCATTCTTCGAAATAAGATTGAATTTTACAACTTTGTGTTTTGATGTCTGTTCCAGTAATTGTGTTTTCAAGCGTGTTCACGACAGAGATAAAATTGTTATAGACATCTTGTAATTTGGAAAAAACAGGATCTTCAAGCAAAGCTGGTTCGTATTTTATCATTGTCTCAAATTTTTCTGGAAACTTCTCGTCTTCTTCACGTAGACTAAATGCGTATATCTTAATAGCATTAGCAAATTTTTTATGAGCTCTATCGTGATAGGTTATAGCTTCTGCCAATTCTTTATAACTAAAAGTAGGGAGTCTTCTATTGAACAATTTCAATTTATCATCATCTTTTAAGTAACCTATTAGGTCTCTACCCATGACTTCATTGAATATTTTCTCATTTAGACCTACCTTCTCTTTTTTGGCTTTCAGCTTTTCTACTTGCTGTGTTAAAGATTCTATTGTATCTTGGGCATATCGGTACACACTATTTTCTTGATTTATCATAATATCCTCCTAAGTTTATCACTTCTTAGTGATATCTAGCTAAGTATTTAAATATTGCTCTCCCCTTGCAGGGGAACATTTATATATTCCAGAGTATATACATCATAATGATACGTGAAAAACTCCAAAAAATAGGATTCACACTAGGCGAGAGCGAACTTTACGAACTATTATTAGAATCGGGCGAGACAAAGGCAGGAACATTAATTAAACAAGCAAACATCACAAGTTCAAAAGTCTACGACGTTCTTCAAAGACTTATCCACAAAGGACTCGTGAGCTTTGTTGAGAGAGATGGAATAAAATATTATCAAGCGACTCCGCCTGAAAGACTCAATGATTTTCTCGAGGAAAAGAAAACTGAAATACAGACTGCCCAGACTGAAATAAGTAGCATAATCAAGACAATAAAACAATTACATAAAGGAAATAAAGAGAACAATACCGTCCGTATGTATTTAGGCAAACAGGGTCCTAAGATAGTCCTTAAAGAACTTGCAGAAGCTAGCATCAAAGATAAATATAATTACGGCTATGGAACACAAGACAATCCATTTATGGACTTATATCCTCACGATATGCAAGAATTCTTTGAAGCAGAAAAGAAGCACGGATTAAAAACACAGATATTGTTTGCTCAAGGAAACAGACAAAAACAGCCGAATGCAAACATAAAATATCTGCCGCCTGAATTCATGACACCAGTCAGAACCATGATTGCTGAAAACAAAGTGTTCATGGTAGATTTCACCGACAAGATAACTTCAATAATTATCGAGAATAAATCCATCGCGCAAAGTTATAAGGAACATTTCAAGTTCTTATGGAATATGGCAAAGAAGTAATAGGCAAACACAACATAAAATTCATCTCTTAACTACTCCATGTTCCGCCTTATACTCTGCATCTATTATCAATACGAGTATGAAGTATAATGGCATGACTATTCCTGCGAGTGCTATTCCTAATACTAGGAACAATGCCTGCAAAGAATATATCTGCGCAACAATAGCGCCCATAGTCACCAAAACAATTATTGGCAGCAGCGATACAAATCCTAGTCCGTTATAATATTTTGCGAGTTCCTTCTCGTCCATTAGTCTCTCGGCTATTAATCCCTGAGCTACACCTACAACCGCTCCACCGATTACAGACAATGCTGTCGCAAGACCGATTGCGTAAAGGTTTGGATTGAAATACATTGTGAGAGGTAGCAATGCGACGAGGAGTGTCCCGAATACGAGCATCGGCGCTTCTCCAAGATTCTTCGCGAATGCCTTTGTTAGCATCGTTCCGCTTATTGAAGTTATCAATGCTATGACGAATATTATCGCTACATTCATGAATCCTCCCATAAATTGGTTCTTGAAATGTTCGTAGATGAATATTCCGAAATATGAATTGCCGATTATCTGCAGGATGGTCATCGCTGACGCTGCGATAGTTAACAGCAGTATCTTCCTGTTCTTCACGAATATCTTCTTGTCCTCGTTTGCGGTCTTGAAGTATTGTTTCATGAATGCAGATACATACATTGTAGAGCCGTATACTGCTTCTTTCTTCTCGTCGATAAATGACATGAGGTATCCTGACAGTATGAACATTATTGCAGTTATCTCGAATGCGAGTAGATAGCCGTATATCTTGAAATTTACTGGCGAAACAAGATTCAGCCACGACGGGTTGAAGCTTAATGATACGCCGTTTATTGGGAACAAGTCCATCAATAGGCCTGCAAGTATAAGTGATATTGCAGTGATGAATATCCCGAAGTATGATATGAATTTAAGGAATGTCTTTTTATGCTCGTTCTTGAGGATGCTTCGGAAGAATGAAGTGTATAGATCTCCGTGCGCTATCACTCCGACGGATCCTACCAATAATGATATTATGAATAATGGAGGATTATGCAGCACTACAGCAAATGCCATTCCTAAAAAACTTAGTCCATAAATTATTCCTGCAGTGCTTATATACGATTTTCCGAAATATTTTACCTTGGAATATTCCTTGAGAAAGCCAGAAATAAGATAGACTATTGCTGTTTTTATGCCGTTGATGAATCCTACAAGGAACAATGATGCTCCCGAAAGCATGAATAATATGTTTATGAACTGCTGGCTTGCAAAGCCGTAGCCGATGCGATCGAAGAATTCCTTTGAGCTGAACAATGTATTGTTCTTGCTGCTCTCTTCAACCTTTACATCAATAAGTACTTTAAGTTCAGAATTTATATCATCCTCGAGGTATCCTCGATTGATGAGGTTGGATTTTACAATATAGATAGAATTGTTTCTAGCCAACTCTTTTCTCAACTCCTCTTTTAACCCCATATCATCACTCTGAATACAACTATATATAAATTTTTGCCAAATTTAAGAGAGCTTTAATCCTGTACAAACATCACCATTCTATAATGGTTTCATAATTGTCCCAATTTAGTGGCACATTCCAAAATATTTATATATGGTGGTTATAAGATTCTATCATTACTAGACAATGTGGATTTATCACATAGGATTTGTCTAGATTAGTGTTTGGAGAATTATGAATGCTTAGAGATTTCATTATTTAGAGGATTGTATTTGTTTAGCATGTCGGAAATGCAAGGCATTTCTGAGCATGATCAGAAATCGCGTACATACGATTTCTGACAGGCTCGCATAGATGTGTTGTCGAGTGTTAAACCGAGTTCATTGTAGAAACATTATGTATTCGAGAACTCGCTAGCACAAAGAAATTCATGTAAGGAATTTCTTGTGCAAAAAATGCTCATCATTTTTTTGCAGCTAAACAAATACAGAGGATTAGTTCATGAACAAGATAACTTTCGCTTTCAAGAGCATAACGGGCCAACGCACAGGAAGGCTTGAAGAGAAATGGAATTATGATGCAGGATCATTGCTTTTATCATCTCCAGTCATCGAGGATATTGACGGGGATGGAAGAAAAGAAATAATATTCGGAACAAAGAACGGCAAGATATTATCTATAAACATGGACGGAAGTCCAAAATGGGTGTACTCTGCTGAAGAACAGCGTTCACAGGTAGAATTGATGTTTCTCGATACAGACAAAGCGAACAGCATAAGCAGCAGTCCGAATGTCGCCGATATAAACGGCGATGGACATAAAGAAATTGTATTCGGGACAGAATCAGGAAGATTATATGTTCTTGACAGCAAGGGCAAACAGTTATGGAGTTATCGCGCTGAAGGACCTATAAGAGGCACGCCATATGTACAGCAATTTGCAAACAAGCAGGTAGGAATATTATTTGGTTCATGCGACAAGAACATATATTTTCTCAACGGCAAAGGACAACTATTATGGCGCTACAATGCAAAGAGCGAGATTGAATCTACTCCTACAATAATAATATCTGAAAGACCATTCATAGTTTTCGGAAGCAATGACGGCATAATACATGCTCTGGATTTGAAGGGCACACTGATATGGCAGTACAAGACCGATGACAAGATACTAGCGCAGCCAGTGCATGATAGATTGTCACAAAACAGCGAATCAGTTATATTGATAGGATCGACTGATGGAACGATGTATTGTCTTAATGAGCGCGGAAGCCTCGTATGGACTTATGAAACAGACGGCGCAATATGTTCAAAAGCAAGTGTTGCAGACATAAACAATGATGGAAAGAAAGAGATAGTGTTCGGTTCGTGCGATAATAGTGTATACGCCATTGATATGAGTGGAAAGAAACTTTGGAGTTATGAGACAGACTTCTGGGTGGTAGCGTCGCCGATAATAGCAGACCTCGACGGTGATGGGCGCATGGAGATAGTTGCAGGTTCGTACGACCATAATATATACATACTCGATTCTGAAGGATCATATGTTTTGGATTATGTTCCGGGAGTTTCTGGAATCGTAACGCAGACTGGAAATTATGGCGATGCAGTAACATCAGGACCTGGAAAGACACAGGGCAAAAAGATATGGCAGTACAAGACTGACGGAGTAGTAGTAGGATGCGCATACTTGAGCGGCGAGAAGAATCTTATAGTAAATACTGAATCAGGAAAGATAAACGATCTTGTACACAAGATGGATTAAAAGATTAATAGATGATAAATATACTTAATTGTCAATACATTTCAATAATGTCAAAACATATGCAAAACATATAATCAAAGAAGGTGAGGTAAAATGGCAGACAGGATAATCGCAAAACAAGGAGACATAAAAAGAATACCGCTATACATTCAAGGACTAGATGAAGTAATGGAAGGAGGAATACCTGAAGGGCACATAACATTGATATGCGGCGCTGCAGGCACGATGAAATCTTCAGTATGCTTCAACAGCGTATATAATGAATGCGTAAATAAGGGAAAGATAGGATTATACTTTACACTCGAACAATCATACGCTTCACTTCTTAATCACATAATAAACATGGGATACGATTTATCAAAGGTCAATGTATTATTGATAAACGACTTATCGAACATAAGCACCAATCTTGCGCAGTTAAAGAACAGCAAGCGCGGAACAATAATATTTGCAGACCTAGGATGCATACGTAAAGAGATAAAGGATGCAAAAGTAGCGACGAGCCAGAATGCAGGATGGCTAAATGTCATAAAGAACCTGATAAAGAAGGTCAAAAGCGATTTGGGACTCGACATGGTAGTTATAGACTCGCTATCAGCATTGTATGTATTAAGCAAGTTCGAAAATCCAAGGATAGAATTATTCTATGTATTCGAATTTTTAAGAGAGATGGCAGCGACATCATTCCTTATATCAGAGATGCCCCTTGACGGAAGCAAGTATTCGGAATACGGTGTAGAAGATTTCTTATGCGACGGCATTGTATTCATAAGACTCTCTCCATTCAGAAGAGCTGTCGTAAGAGAGATAAGCATAGTCAAGATGCGTGCGACATCAGTAAAAACAGACATATTCTCCCTCGAATTCAAGAATGGGAAATTCTATGCACTCTATGGTGGACAGAATCCATTGTTGTAAGAGGAGTTATTTTTTATTTTTTTTTATGTGACTGGAAAATCAGCGGCAATATCTTAGCACGAGGTGGCATTAATGGCTCTTATGAATTGGGATGAAACATTCAGCGTAGGTGTGAAAGAGATAGATTTGCAGCATCAGAAACTGATGGCTATGATAAACAAGCTTCACGATGCGATGAAGTTAGGCAAGGGTTCGGAGATATTAGGCTCATTACTTGGCGAACTTATAGATTATGCGCATACACATTTCTCTAATGAAGAGAAATATTTCAAGAAGTTCAACTATGAACAGGCAGCGACGCATGAAGTTGCACACCACAGGTTCACTGAAAAGGTTCTTAACTTCCAGGCGGATTTCAATAAGGGAAATACAGACCTATCCATAGACATAATGAATTTCTTGAAGGATTGGCTTACAAAACACATCAAAGGTGTCGACAAGCAATACACGAAATGCTTCAACGAACATGGATTGAAGTGAGTGGTTGATGATTATTGTCTTTTTTGGTTTAATTCACATACTTTCTTTATCGCAATCACCGAAGGACTTCTTCTTCCGAGTATCGGACCGTTGTGCACTGCAAATCCTGCTTGTGTCAATCCATCGCGTACGATTCTCGCGTATGAATATGTTGAAAGTTTTCCATCTTTATTCATGTGAGAATATAATTTCTTGAATATTTCATACGTCCACATATCCGGCGTGAACTTGGGCGAGAATGGAGCGTAGAATATGAAGTCAGCATGATATTTTACATGGTCTATTGTTGATTGGAAATCGCCGAACACTATATTTATCTGGACATTATCTTTTTTTGATTCATAGAATGTCTTTTTCGAATCAAGAAACGTCCTTATTGCGCTCTTGAAATGATGGTAGCATGTTATATCTCTGGTTGTTCCATCCTGAACATAATTGAGAGCATCTGGAAGTTCAAGATTCTTGTGCAATATTGTTATGTCATTCTCGAATAGATATATTGTGACGAGAGAGTCATTATTGTTTCTTCTTATCTCTTCAAGAGCGCATGCTGCACTGTACGATAATCCTGAGCATACATCAAAGATTATTGGATTGTTTTTCTCCCATACTTTTAGTGCTCTGGCATGTTTCTCCAGCGCTTCAACAATCGCTCCGTTCTTTGTATGGTATGGTTCATCAAGTACTGGATTTCGATATGTTATAGATCCATCGTCTGTATTGAATGGTTGCATGTCGCAAGAGAATTCTATGAGGTTAAAAATTTAGTCAAAAAAATTATTGTAATATATAACTACTGTACAATAATAAAATAAACAAGATTTATAAACTGTTTTTTCTTCCCATAATTATGGACAAAGGCTTGATGAGACTGAATGATGATGCGTTAAGATGGTTAGGTAGCAAAGGTGGCAGAATAGGAACAATCGACGTACAGATAGGATGTCCTGATCAATGTATACTGTGCGGGGTAAATGCAGAAAGATACAATGGAAGCATGCCACATGATGACTATAAACAAATATCAGAAAGCATTCTTGAATTGAAGACAAAAAAAGGCATAGATGTGCTGTCAGAAAAAGTTTATCCGTTCAATAAGTCCAATCCTCCATATTATCATTCTAAGGAATGGACCATGCATGACATCGTCACTGATTTGATAGTAAGACATGACAAGAAAGTTTTCATAACGATATCAGGATGGACTCATGGAAACAACTATATGCAAAAAGCAATGGAGAAGATTGTTGAAGATTATTCGGATGAAAGTTCAAGCTTATGTATGTTGTATAGTGTGAAGACAGTGTCAGAACATGTCAGGAGGGAATATGCTTCATTTATGCAAAAGCAAAAAAGTCTGCAAGCATCGGATGAAGAATTCATAAAACAATCAAGGTATGTGTCGAGAGTTATAGATAATATGCGTACACTGCATAAGATAAGTGTCCAAAAGCCATCAGATGCCTACAAAAACGCATACGAGTTTCAGTTCTTGAACAAAGAAGATATTGACAGCCTGAAGCCAGAATATTATGAATATAAGACACTGTTCTCAAAAGAATTCATGAAAAAATTAATGGAGCATATACAAGGTGCCATTGATACAAGAGAATATCTATTCAAAGGGAGGGCTTTTGTCGGGATGGGAAAAGCCTTAAACATAGGAGATATCAAAGCGACAGCAGAGCTAAAAGATTATACAAACAAGATAGATAAAAACTTGAGAACAAGATTTTGGAATGATAAATATTATGTGAACATAAATGGTCGTGGAGAAATAGAAATATACTATGGAGATTACAAATCATTAGCGAGTGTTTTGGTTCCAAAAGAATATTTCATTGCAATGGCGGAAAAATCAATTTTGAAAGATATGAAAAACAAATACTTGATGCTATCAAACCTGCAGGGAAAAAGTTTGTTATAGATACAAAGCTGCACTAAAACACAGTCGTTACACGACAACTTTATAATCCTATAATTGATTCTATACTTGCAGTCAATGATGAAGTTATTCCCGTCCGAAATATCATGAGGATGAATTAATATCTGAGACTGCATTAATATTTCTTCGCTGATGAGGTTACTCCATGAATTGGATTTGCAATTCCGCCCGATCAAAAATAGTCGTAAACTTTTAAAACAGTCAAGGATATTTGTCGTGAATGGAATTCGACACAACAATAAGCACATATTTCTCTATTAGCTATGCCGGAAAGATTCTTCCATGCATTGAATGCGAGACAAAGACATTCTTTTCCAAAAGCATCGATGATGCTCTTGAATTTTCGTATGCTATCGCATTGATGGATGCCCAAATCAAGTATATCGCTGGTGTCGGTGACAAAGAGCCATATCTTGGAGTCTATATGATACCGAAAACTAATCCTTGCAACACAGGCAGAAGAATAATCTATGAGCCAGAATATAAGATCAAACTTGACTCATCATCCATGAAAGAACAAGTATTATACCTAAAAAATTGACGATAATATCTTTTAGGGCACACTTCAACAATATTTATAAACAGTTCTGTATCTCTTCTACTATGGCAAAATATAAAGTTGAATTGGATGAAAAGAACTGTATAGGCTGCATGGCATGCACAGCAGCTTGCGAGAATTTTGTTCCTCATGGTTCAAAGGCTAAGGTTGTAAAGGAAATTATAGACCAGTCTGAACTCAAGTCCAACAAGGAAGCTGAGGAAGGATGTCCAGTCAGTGCTGTAACTATCAAGAAGATTGAAGATTAATTCTAAAATGTATTTCTGCTAAATATAATCGAAATATTTAAATAGCTTCCTCTATATTATCACTTCCATGCTGAGGTGATGTCATGATTGAATTTGCGAAGATTCTGAGTGTATATTTTATAGGGCTTACAGTCATATCATTAGTGATGCTGTTCTTTTCATACAAAGTATATAGAAATAATAAGGAGACATCAAAGGGATGGGGATATCTTGCCATTTATGGTGTACTCATGGCAGTCACAGGAATAATTGGAGCATTGACTGCTATACCCTCGATTATCGGGACGATATTCGGGATATTGTTTGATATTATACTTGTAGGTACCATAATATATCTGGTGTTGTTTCTAACAGCATTCAGGAAGGATTTGTCTTTAGGTCTTGATTTTCTCAATCGCAGGAATGCATTCATATTCGCAGGAGTAATATTCGCTCTGATATTGGTCTGGAACATCGTGTATATGCATTCATTGACTATACTTGGTCTAAGAATAATACTTATACTTGTAATGGGATTGTGTCTGCTGCTGTTGCTGGCTATACCATATAAGATGATGGTATATACTAAAATGCTTCAGTGGAAGATCATCTTCATATCGCTTGTATGCATGATGCTTAATTTTGTTTATATAATGGGATTTGCTGGTTGCTGCAGCGTCGGAGGACCTCTAGGAGCTGAACCAGTATGCCAGCCATTTCAAGGATCATTTGAGAGGATAATACCCGCGCCTTGTCCTATGTTCACAATAGATCTAATATTGCCTGCATTAGTATTAGGGATAGTGGGGAATATCTTGTTTGCTACTGGGATGGGTATAATTTACAGGATGCAGAAGAAATAAAAAACAAAATTATCTTCATCACTAGATTCTAGCTAGAATAGTACTACTATTCAGTAATATTTATAAACGGTTTTATTTTTCTTGAATCATGATACTTGTAGGAACAGTGCATATAGACATTGAAGGACCCAATAGGTTGATGAAATTATTGGAGAAATATAATCCTGAAATAATCAGCATAGAGTGTCCCTCAAACAGGTCCATTAACGAAGTTATAGAGTATATTGATAGAGAACGTACAGAAATGAGCTCTCAAGTAAATAATTCAAACCTTCCCGAAAACCTAAAAAAACTGGTTTTGGAATATGTTTCCTGCTCACATTACGAGGCACCAACAGCAATAGACTATGCAAAAAAGTCAGGTTCTAAACTACATTTTGTCGATTATCCAGGTATGGTTCTTCAGAAGGAATTTGATATAAGTGACGCATTAACAACAGGAAACATGACTGCAGAAGAGATAGAGAGACTAAATAAAATGCCATACGATACATTCCGGGCAGCATGTGTAAAACAAACCGATAAAACATATTTCAATTATGAATTTATGGCAGCATTGACGAAAAATATGTCGAAAAAATCTTTAGACAAGCTAATAGAATTCACAAAACAAATCACTAATGAAAAATTCGCAGAAGACAGAGAAGAGTTTATGGCAATTAAAATATCGGAATTGAAACCTTCAATGCATATTGGTGGAATGATACATATGTTCGAATATGAAGGAAACATCTCATCCATAACACCATTATACAAAAGATTGACAAACATTCCTATACAGAGAATAAGATTATGCGAACCAGACAAGATATATACTTTGTAAGAAATATTTCTAACGCATAAACATTATAAATACTAAGATTATATTCAGTTTATGCACGATTCTACTGCGCCTCTTAAAGGATACATTGTTTATCCTACTTACAGGATTATCGATGAAGAAATCGGTGACAAGAAGTCTAAGAAGGCAGTCGTCTATCTTTTTGGAAAGCTTGAGAACGGTGAAAGTTTTTTGGTAATGAAGGAATTTCGCCCATACTTCTATATTACAGAGCATGACGGAAAAAAGCACAAGGATTTTCTTGACAAGACATTGAAAACTTTCGAAGCTAATATCGAGCATACTGACTACAAGAATTTCAACGACGAGAAGATGTCGAAAATATTCATGCAGCTCCCGGCAGATGTTGCGAAGATAAGAAAGATTCTGGAAGATCAGAATATCGTGTGCTATGAAGCGGACATAAGGTTTTATCAAAGATTTCTTATAGATAATGACATCAAGGGAAGCCTCGAGATTTCTGGAAAATTCAAGAAGGGAAAGAATGTTGATAGGATATATGAAGATCCGAAATTGAAGAGCTGCGATTATATTCCTGAATTGAAAGTCCTCTCAATAGATATTGAGACTGATTCAAAAGCGAAGAAGATTTATTGCATCTCGCTATACACTAACGATTACAAGAATGTAATTATCGTCGGCATTGACAAGGATTTGGGAAAGCCTCTCAAGAATGCGCTCACGGTAAATTCTGAAAAGGAACTCCTCGAAAAATTTCGCGACAGCGTACTTACAATCGATCCTGACATAATAACAGGATGGAATCTTATAGATTTCGACTTGAAAGTTCTCAAACAGAAATTCGACGAACATAAAATACCTTTCAATCTTGGGAGAATAGATTGGCCATGCAAATTGGAACTCAATGATGAATTCATGCGCGATTCGACAGCAGACTTCCCTGGACGAATGGTTCTTGATGGTATAGTGCTTCTCAAGACATCTTTTGTCAAGCTTGAAAACTATAAGCTCGACACTGCAGCCGAGGAATTTTTGGGCAGAAAGAAAATCATCGGTCAAGAGAACAAGGGAGAGAATATAGACAAGTATTACAAGAATGATCAGCAGAAACTTGTTGACTATAATCTTGAAGATTCAGAATTCGTGTATGAAATACTTTACAAGACTCATTCATTGCAATTGACACTCTTGCGTTCTTTAATAACAGGAATGACTCTCGACCGTGTCAAGGCAAGTGTTGCAAGTCTCGACAGTTTATTTTTGCGATATGCAAGAAAATTCAAGATAGTGCTTAGTAGCAGCAAATTCTCCGAGAAGGACGAGCCCGGAAAAGGAGGCTTTGTCATGAAGTCAAAACCAGGACTGTACGATTATGTCATCGTATGCGATTTCAAGAGCCTGTATCCGAGCATCATTCGCACATTCAATATCGATCCTTACAGTTATGTTGCGCCAAACGATCGACCAAAACATCCTGACAAGGAAAAATATACCACAACAGCTAATGGCGCAGTGTTCAAGAATCAGGAAGGGATACTTCCAAAGATAATAACTGATGTATGGCGTCAGCGGGATGCTGCAAAGAAGCGCAAAGATACTGCAGAGACAATATATGCATTGAAGATAATAATGAATTCATTCTATGGCGTTCTTGGAAATCCTGCATGCAGGTTCTTCAACCCTGAAATATCGAATGCGATAACATATACTGGTCAGGAGATAATAAAATTGACGACTAAAAAAGTTGAGGAATTAGGATATGAAGTTATTTACATGGATACAGATTCTGTGTTTGTAGTTAGTCGCGCAGACAATATCGATGATGCAAGAAAGATAGGCAGAAAGATCCAAAAGCACATCAACGAATTCTATGACGACTATATCAAGAAGGAATATCACAGGGATAATGTCATGGAATTGCAGTTCGAGAAATTATTCAAGGTATTCTTGATGCCAACCATCAGGGGCTCTGACGAAGGAGCGAAGAAGAGATACGCAGGAATAATAATTAATGAAGATGGCAAGGAAGAGTTGCATTTTACAGGAATGGAATTCGTAAGAGGAGACTGGACTGATGTTGCAAAGAAGTTTCAGGAAGAATTATTCAATCTGGCGTTCAACAAGAAGGAAGTCGATGAATACATACGAAAGTTCGTCAAGGACTTGAAGGAAGGGAAATATGATGACATGCTAGTATACAAGAAAAGCTTGAGCAAGCCTCTCGATGAATATACAAAGACAACTCCTCCGCACGTAAAGGCTGCGCGCATGCTAGACAAATTGACTTCATCATTGATACAGTATGTGGTGACGCTTAAAGGACCTGAACCAATAGAGAAATTGAAGCATAAGCCGGACTATGACCATTATGTAGACAAGCAGATAAAGCCTATTGCTGACACGATACTTTCAGTCTATGGAAAGAATTTCGATGACATAATAAAGAATTCTACGCAGAGTAGTTTGTTTGGATATTAGGATTGTTCTAATTTATTCTAATAACTTATTCATGTCCAGCCATATCCAGTACTTGAACAAATGCCTTTTTTAGCGAATGGTTCTTAATGTATTTTTGCTTTTTTCGAGTTGTTATTGATTGACGGAGAATATTTTAATCCTATTTTGCTTTGCGATCTGTTAGAATTGGTGTTTTTGCTTATTTTTTATAGTGCTGTGGCTATCAGAAATAGGTCGGTGCTATAGAATTAGATATGCTACGAAGTATCTATAATTCTTTTAAGTCCTCTTTTGAATCGTTTTTTTGTTATTGGTGGACTTTTCGGTTTTGATTTCATGTAGAGTAGAAGTGTTATCAGATTGGCTAATACCCATAAATTGTATAAGATTGTTGCCAGTCCAAATAAGAATGTTCTTATGAATGTATCTCTTGATGTAGTATTCATCTTAAAAACTTTCAGGTCACTAAAAGTTGTTTCGATATTCCATCTTGTTTTGTATATTTCTTGAAGTTGCAGAGCATTATCCTTTGTTACATACTTATTTGTACTGTAGTATAAGTATTCATTTTCTAATAGTCCAATACTTTTTCTGAATATGACTAATTTACCAACAATTCTGCCATAAAAAGTTCTATCAGTAATAAGAATATCATCATTCATTGTTTTAGCAATTTTTATTACATTCTCTCTTCTTGTTGCAGGAGTCACATATTCCATGTGCATTTTATCAAGCATGGCAAAAACATTCTCTGTATCAAATTCTCTATCAAAAACAATATCTTTCACCTGAATTAATGATTTGGCTCGTATTAATAATGCTTCAATATTTCGTTCCTTGTTATGTCTATCCTTATCTTTTAGAGGCAAGAATCCTATAACAAATTTGTAGTTATCAACAACAATAGATAATACATCGTATTTTCTAAATTTATTTGTTCCCTTTTGTTTTGCATTTTCATCTAATAAAATACTTTCAGAGTCTTTGCTCTTACTCAAACTTTCCCATGTAGCGATACCCACTGTGTCAAATGCTACAGTAAACTTTTTTCGATTAAATAAATCTGAATTATATTTACGAATTACTGTAATAACTCGTTGAGTAACTTTATATAAAAATCCATCAAAAGAATTGTCAGAATCAAACATTGATCTGATTCTGCTAAAAATAGTGTTGCTGGTAGCGAAATCTCCCCTGTGCTTCTCCAAATAGTCATCTCTCTTATCTGTAGAATAATCAAACATACTTGTGCAATCTTCTGAAAGTGCTTCAAAGACCATCTGCACAATAGCCCTATCAGAATATGATTGATTAACTATCTTATTATCCTTCACCATCTCGATAACCAGTTTTTTTACAAATCGAGAAATATCTTTTATCTTGGCATAATTGATTGTGACAACATTAGTTTTTTGACGATAATATTCACGATTGTCTGTAATAAGCAAATGATTATCGTGTATGTAATCATTGACTTTATTTTTTATCTCTTTGAATTGTTCATGACCTAATCTATAATTTACAAAATATGTCAAACTCGTATAATCAGGTAATTTTTCAATCTGCAACTTTTTTTGTATATCAGGATTTTGTTTAAGTCTAAACCAAGTTTTTCTTAATGTATTATCACCTTTAGTGATATTGAGTAAAAGAATTTTCATGTAATCTTTCACAGGATATTTACTATAGCCATAATCAGGAGGTAGAATGAATCCCTCAACATTGAACAATTCATCCATAGGAACATTACAAGCGACATCAAGTGAATGAGTGTGAATACTATCAGGAGTAAGATAATTCTTTAATTTAACCTGAAATTCATTACTCATAATACACCTGATGCTCTCGCATGTTCAAACATAATCCATGTAGATTTCACATCTCGCAAAAGGAATTCTTTAAGTTCAGGAGGACAATAACCATTCAATCGTTGAACATCACTTTTCTTATACGATGAATCAGGATAGGTTATACCGAGTAATTTTTCAAAATCAGACAACTTTCCTTTATTGTATACTTGACCATTCAAATACACATGACGCATATCAATAACTCTATCTCGAATATCACAAATAGAAATCTTATATTTCATAGACCGAATAAGCAACAATAAAACATCATAATGGTCGATATTAAAACCTATAATCTTCTCAAAACCTTTAGACCGAACAAGCATCCAAAACCGAATAAGCAAGAGTCGTTCATTACCTGTAAAGATAAACTCACTCAATTCAGTCTTACAATAGATTGCTACAATTCTATCCTGTAGCAAATCCAATCCAGTCGTAGCCAAATCAAAGGCTAACACATTATTTTTTCCAGTCATGGTGTATCCCCCAGTCCGAATTTTATAGGACTACTATTTTAGAGTAGCTACTCCTTTATAAAGTTTATCTAAAATAGTAGTCCTCTTTATTTAGATTAGGTCACTAACTTTATATAGTAGTCCTACTTTCTTATAATAATGAAAAATAGTAGTCGAAATAAAAAACGAGAAATGGCTTTTGCTAAATTAGGCATGGTGGATTACGAAGAGAAAATAAAAAAAGTTCCAGATGTGTTAGAACCGATGACAGCAACAAAAAAAATATATCACGATGGCAGACAGTATAGTTGTAAACTTCCAATTGATATGTTAGAGGAATATTGGGTTGATGGAGATGCATTATATTTTGAAAGAACACGAGATCATGATGGAAAAATAAATATTACTGTTCAATATGTAAGAGGAAAAACTAAATGAATATATTTGATGAGATAGTATTTACAGATAAGGAATGGGCTATATTAGTGGCATTGTTTCAATCTTCAGCACCATTAACAGTAGACGAAGTCAAAAAAAAATCAAGTGTTAATATGGCATGGGAAACATGCGAAAAAATATTAGAAAAATTATCCGATGAAAAGTTTGTAGAAAAGAAAGAACTCCCTTATAAAAAGAAAAAAGTATTATGGTCAATAAATTACGAAAAGAAAAAACAATTATACGAGAAATACTTTAAGAAAAAAGAATGATAACTATTTAGAAAGAGGCTTTGCCTTTTCCCACATTCCATCAAAAATCAGGTTTTGTATTCTGTTGAATTCTGCATCTCTTATAATAAACCCTCTTGCTTTATCTTTATCATATACAACAAACGACACTTTATCATGGTAGATATAAATTGTAGTGTTACCAAAATTTACTCCTTTCAAGAATCTTATTTCTGAATTGATTGATTTTTTTGATTTAAGAAATAATTTCTCCTCTTTAATATCTGCAAGAATGGTTTTTGTATGGACATTCATTTCTTTTTTTCTGCGATAATAAATACTTGTGAATATATTTGAGAACTCAAGCCACTTTTGTCCTGCACCTATGACCTTTACGATAGCATCTGATTTCGAAATAATATCATTGGTAATTGTATGAACTCCATTTATTCCCTCGAAGGATTCTATCTTTAATGTCGATGGCATGAATTTTGCATATTGTTCAAGTTGTGGAATTATTGACTCTATCTTGGCTTTTTTTTCATCAAGTATATTTATCAATTCTTTTGGCGACACTGCATGAAAACTCATAACCCCTTCCTTATCAATATTAGATATAAGTCCTTTATTCATCAAGGATTTAAGTAATCCGTAAATTGTTGTTCTAATAAGTTGTGTTCTTTCTGCTATCTGTTTTACATTTAGACCATTATCGGACAAGCACACCAAATATACTTTTATTTCATTATCTTCTAATCCAAGTTCTTTAAGTTCTATTGGTAACTCCATGTTGTTTTGTTCTTATATTTATATATAAAGTTTGTTATTTTTGTCGGATTTAGACAAATAGTATTTAAATATAGTTAATACTCTTTAGTAGTAATAAAGGTGTTGTGTGGATGCTATTCCCAAAAGAAATCACACAACATCTGACAATTATAAATAAAAAATAGGTGATACATGATGAGCAAAAATGATACTTATGGATTCGGATTTTACAACATTAATAAAATACTTGAGAGAGAATTATCAAAAGAATCTATAGATAACTCTCTTGAGAAATTAATGTATCATAGTAGACAAACTTACGGTAATAATAATATACTCCAGATAGTTATGCCTGAATTAGCAAGATACAATATTATTTCTGAACAAAACAAAAAGAAACAGCCCCATCTTAAAATATTTGGCTATACTAATCATGTTCCAACAGGCATAGTACTAAACACAGAGCAATATGGCTCTAAATCAGGAGGTGGATTTCAAATTACATTATTATCAAAGGATATAGTTGTTCAAAACTATTTGGACAATATTTTTTTAGAGCCTATAACTGCAATACACACAAGGAATATTAATCAAAATCACATTAATTGTATTCTAAACGAAGTTCTTGATAAAGTAAAAAAAGACGATGTCTGGACTCCAACAATCATAGTTCAGAATAAAGAGATGTTGCAACTTGCAGAAATATCTTTGCAAAATTATGGATTAAAAATAATAGGTGATAAACAATGAAAAAAGCAATAGCAGGATTAATATTGGCTCTTGGTCTTTGTGCAAACACATACGGTCAATCTACTAATCCTCAAATTAGTTTGGAATTAATTAAATCAAAACAGGATGAGAAAAGTTTTGTTAGACCAACTATAACCAAACCTATTTCAGAAAAAATGAGTATTACTGGATTTTTGGAATTATATGGTGATGGAGAATCATATTATGGAAAAACCACCGCATCATACAAACTAAATTCTTTTTTAAGTGGCATAGCTCAAGTAAATTATGGCAATGGGTTCAATAATAGATACGGTTTAGGACTTGCAGTTACAGGACAATTCGATAAACTTCGTCTTAAAGCATATACTATACCTCAATTTTGGGAAATCGACGGAAAACGAGTCCCAAGATCAATAGTAGGATATTCATTTGGATTGGAATTACCTTATGATTTTAAATTGAGTGGCTTTGGCGATATTAATCTTAACGGAAAGAAAGGTGCAGAATGGAGTTATGGAGAAATAGGTCTTGAAAAGATGTTATCCAAAGAAATATCTATCGGATACAATGCAGGACTATATCGAAAAGAAGTAGGTAAATTACTCCCTCAAATAGACCATAAAATAAGTGCGAAATGGGTGTTTTAAATGGAATATGATTCGAACACAATCGAGAAGTATGCAAAAAAGACGGATGCACATTGGCAAGGATTATATCCAGCAGTAATTAAGTCCGTTGGAGAATATAAAGACAAGAAAATATTAGATATAGGTTGTGGCACTGGAGAGTTAAGTAGATATTTTTCAGAAAATGGTGCATTAGTAGATGCAATAGATACATCTTCTTCTGCAATTAAATTTGCCAAACAACAAGATAATAAAACAAATTATGCGTTAGCTGATGCACAAACATTGCCCTTTCTTGATTCGAGCTTTGATATCGCAATTATGAACATGGTTCTGATGCATTTTGAAGAATATTCTACATTGGAAAAAGCATTTAGTGAGGCATCAAGAGTATTAAAAAAAGGAGGAAAATTAATCTTTTCTGATTTACATCCAATATGTAAAATGACTCCAAAAATGTTGAATAGAACAATGGAGTACTGTGATGGTTTTTCATATTTCAAAGACGAATCCAAATATATCGCACGAGTAAAAATCGGAGATGAATCTATATCTTTTCATAATACTCATTGGACATTGCCGACATTGACTAAAGTTGCTCAAAATAATGGTTTGAGTATCGCACAAATAGTTGAACCTGAAAATAATATCGAATCATCATCAGATATTAAATTTTCATATCCAGAATATATATTGTTTGTTAGTAAAAAAGTCAAAGAATAAAAACATAAATTGTGCTTAAAACCAATTCATTATAAATAGTCCATTCGCAGATTTGAATTTTTCCAAGTACTGATATCGCCACAACCTTTAAATATACTCCTTTCGCTTATCCTCTTATAGATGGTTTTTGTTTAGAGGTGAGTAGTTGACTGTCAGTTCAGGTATCGATACGAGGTATTATTCTTATGCAAAGTCTGACGTCGATAGTCTGCTCAAGGAATTTAGCACTGGCGGGAACGGCATTACGGAATCCCAGGCAAAGGAACGCATAAGAAAGTATGGATACAATGATCCTGTGAAGCGCGACAAGCGTCCTGCAATAATTACCTTCCTATTAAAATTCACCAATCCGCTTATTATAATCCTTCTCCTGATTGGAGTCTTCACATTATTCTATTCTGAAAAGTTCAGCGCATTCTTCATATTTTTAATGGTCATCATCAGTGTATGCATAGAATTCTATCAAGAGCACAGGTCCGGCAAGGAGATAGAAAAATTGATAGAACTTGTCAGTGTAAAGATTACTGTCGTAAGAGATGGAAAACATAAAGAGATAAACATCCATGAATTGGTTCCTGGAGATATAATAGATGTGTCTGCCGGAGACATTATACCTGCTGATGTCCGCCTGATTAATTCCAAGGACTTGTTCGTCAATGAATCGTCGCTTACCGGAGAAGCATTCCCTGTAGAGAAGCATCATGAGACATTAAAGAAGGCTGAATCGATAAATGATCTTCAGAATATTGCATTCATGGGAACATCAGTTGTCAGCGGTTCAGCAACATGTCTTGTCTTGATGACGGGGAAATATACTGAATTCAGTCATATTGCAAAGAATATCGCCAAAGATAATTTCGAGACATCATTCGACAAGGGCATAAGGGATTTTACATGGCTTATGATAAAATTCGTGTTTACTCTCGTGATATTCATATTTGCCGTGAATGCTATACTCAAGGGCAGCATCATAGAATCAGTATTGTTCGCTCTTGCAGTTGCCGTCGGGTTAACGCCTGAAATGCTTCCGATGCTCGTTACATTGAACCTTTCCAAAGGCGCAAGGGATATGTCGAGAAAACAGGTCATAGTAAAACATCTTGAGAGCATACAGAATCTTGGAGCGATGGACATATTATGCACGGATAAGACTGGAACATTAACTGAGGACAAGATAATTCTTGAAAAATTCTGCAACGTTAATGGCGAAGAGGATTATACAGTATTGAAATATGCATACATCAACAGCTTCTATCAGACTGGATTAAAAAATGTTCTTGATGAAGCCATAATAAAACATGAACCAATAAAACTCAAAAGTGTAAAGAAGATAGACGAGATACCTTTTGATTTCGAGAGAAAGATAATATCCATAGTCGTAGATATAGAATCAGAAAAACACAAAGGATTATTCCTGATAACAAAGGGCGCACCTGAAGAATTGCTTAAGCGATGTTCGAAGTATGAACTTAATGGCAAGCAGTATAAACTGGACAAGAACACGATAAAAAAGATTGAGGGAGAATATGAAAAGTTGAGTTCTGAAGGATTCCGCGTTCTCGCTGTAGCATATAAGCCTGTAAATGTTCAGCACAATTATACGACGAGCGATGAGAAAAAGTTAGTTCTTAGAGGATATCTGGCATTCCTTGATCCGCCTAAACAGGGCGCGCTTGAAGCGATAAAGGCTCTCGAAGATTTAGGTGTAGAAGTAAAGATAATAACTGGAGACAATGAATTAGTCACAAAGAAAATATGTTCTGAACTTGGTCTATCAATAAAAGGATGCATCACGGGAAGAGAGATAGACAAACTCAATGATGTGGACTTAAGATCAATGGTCGAGAATACATCGATATTTGCAAGAGTTGCGCCTATGCAGAAAGAGCGCATTGTGGAAGCGCTGCAAAAGAACGGACATACTGTAGGATTTTTGGGCGATGGAATAAACGATGCGCCGACGCTAAAGAAAGCAGATGTAGGTATAAGTGTAAATAATGGCGTCGATATAGCAAAAGAATCTTCAGGAATAATACTTCTCAACAAAAATTTGATGGTGTTAAAAGATGGCGTGATAGACGGAAGACGTGTATTCGGCAACCTTGTGAAATATATTCGTATGGGCGCTTCAAGCAACTTCGGAAATATGTTCTCGATGGCTGGAGCATCATTATTCCTTCCGTTCCTGCCAATGCTTCCTATACAGATAATACTCAACAATTTCCTCTATGATATGTCGCAGCTATCACTGCCTCTTGATAATGTCGATGAAGATTATGTAAAAAAACCCCGAGCATGGAATATAGAATCTATAAAGCGCTTTATGATGTGCATAGGTCCTATAAGTTCCATATTCGACTTCACAACATTCTTTTTGATGTTCATAATATTCAGGGCGATGCCTGCTCAATTCCAGACTGCATGGTTTATAGAATCATTATTCACGCAGGTGCTAATAATATATATCATACGAACAAACAAGATACCATTCATCGAGAGCAGACCGAGCATGCCCGTGGTATTGACTACATTACTCGTCATAATTACTGGTTTAAGTCTTACGTTATTGCCTATAGGAAGATTCTTCGGCTTTGAACCGTTGCCTGTGTATTATCTCACGGCAATATTCGGCATAGTATTGACGTATATACTCGTGACGTTCGGCATAAAAAGGAGTATCATGGAGAAGTTCAAGTTTGAATAAGATTCAAATATGAATATAACTATATTCTTCAACTGTTTGCACGTTAAATATATAAATAAACGTATTACTCATTAATTTATGGTCAAGAATGTTGTTGTAGCGAAATTTGGCGGTTCATCGCTTGCGAATGCAGTGCAGATAAGGAAAGTCGAAAGCATATTGAATTCTGACGATAAGAGAAGATATGTTGTAGTGTCAGCTCCAGGAACGGACAAGGATAATTCATACAAGGTCACGGATATATTGTATAATCTATACTATAATTCGAGAAAGAATGTGAGTACAAAAAAAATAGTTTCTGATTACAAGAAGCTGCCATTATCACAGGAAGAACTTGTGAAAATTATTTCAGAAAGATATTCCACAATAGCTTTGAATCTTGGCATGAAAACAACTCTTCCAAGATTATTTGACACGGAACTTGAGAACCTTTTGAAAAAGAAGAATACACAAGTCGATGAAGTAGTATCGCGTGGAGAGAATTTTCATGCGCGGCTCATAGCAGAATATTTGCATGCAAAATTCGTTGATGCAGCAGATTTGATATATATTGACGAAGAGAATGATCCTGACAACGACAAGACTATGAGGCTTGTAAATCAATTGACAAAACTTAAAGGAAAAAGAATAGTGATTCCAGGGTTTTATGGAAACACGGACAAAAAAATAAGAACATTCTCGAGAGGAGGTTCAGACTTTACAGGATCAATAATCGCGGCAGGAGTCAATGCAAGCCTGTATGAGAACTGGACTGACCAGAACGGGATATTATGCGTCGATCCAAGACTGTTCGACGAGACGGAAGCTAAATCTATTCCTGTAATTGATGTGATGACTTTCAAGGAATGCAGAGAATTGACATATTCTGGATTCAGCGTTTTGAATGATGAGACTGTCGGACCCGTGCGCAAGAGAAATATACCTATAAATATTCGCAATACAAATAATCCATCATACAAAGGAACTTTAATAACTGCAAAACATAATAGAGACAGTATAATTGTAGGAATCGCAGGCAAGGATGGCTTCTGCACAATAGATATAGAAAAATACATGATGAATAAAAAGCCCGGATTTGGCAAGGGGATTCTTGATATAATAGCGAAAAGAAAGATAAATTACGAGCACATGCCTTCAGGAATTGATGACATATCTATAATTATAGACGAGAAAGTCCTTGAACCATACAAGAAAGAGATACTTGAAGAGATAGAATCAAAGTTTCATCCTGACAATCTGAAAGTGACTCCTGATCTTGCGCTTATATCCATAGTCGGTGAAGGAATGTTCTATAAAGTCGGAATTTCAGAAAAGGTTACAGGATGCCTTGCGCGAAACAATATAAACATAGAGATAATGAATCAGGGAGCGTCAGAAAGCAACATCATAATAGGAGTTGCGAGCAAGGACTACAAGAAAGGCATAAGAGTGTTGTATGAAGAGTTGCTGAAAAAGAAATAATCAGAATGTCATAATAAACGTCTTTGCTTTATTCTTGTATTCTTCATTCTTTATGTCCCTGCTATTTATCGTCATGGTGGCTACAGGCTTTGTTCCTATTATCTCCTGCATAGCCTTGAATTTCTTTTCGGCTCCGTCGCTGCCCTGCGTTGCGAAGAATGCAATCTTCTTTGTCTTAAGAATGTCCTTATTCTCTGTAACATATGTTCTTATTGCAGGGCTCATAGTCCATGCCCATACCGGACCGCCTATTATTATCATATCGTAATCTTTTGGATTTTTATTGAAAGTGATCTTCGTTGATTTCTTCATTGATGCATCTTTCCCTGCCTTTAGATATCCGATAGCTCCAGACCTGTCCACAGAATCTATTATCTCGTCGATGTGCGCTTTAAGATCTTCGGACATGAATGATGCCACTTTTTTCGTAATGCCTGTTCTAGAATAATATGCCACAAGAATTTTCATGTTATCGCCTTGTCCATGATAAACAAATATTTTTCTCTAGTATTTCTGAAGGTATCCTGGCTGGGGTTCGAACAACAATCCATCGCGCTTTAATTTATCTACTATAGATGCTATCTCGAACTCGCTCATTCCGTGATGTTCTGCTTCTATCAATAATTTTTCTGTCTGAATTTTCTTCTTGCTGCCGACGAGTTCGTCAAAGATTGTCAGTATCTTGATTTTTGAATCAAGTTCGAAATCGTCAAGCATTGAAGATGCAAGCTGCTTTTGAAGTCGCATTACATCGTCAAATTCAGAGCCGTCTAGTATGCCCATAATATATACCCCCTAATGAAATGTTGGTCAAAGAATCTTTATATAGTTATCGGAATTGGTATACGATAACGTATATTAATCCTCAACTGTTTTTATTCACTATACAAATACACTAAAAGTTTATATAGGTGTAACTATAATTGTAATTAATCATTGATGGGGGTTGATGAGATGGAGATTATTAAAACTGTCAGAGATGGCAATAATGAGGTAGAGAATTACATCCGTGTACAGGATGGAATGTACACTCACAGGCAGATTGAGAAGATTGACGGAAAAGTCTTCATGAGATGCAAGAGCAGAAAATTGTTTGATATATCATCGCTTGCATAAATTATTTGATTGCAGGCACAATTTTTTTCATAAAGTTTTTTAATAAGAGGAGTTCGTCATACATCATGGTTGACACTCCAAAAAGAATAAGCATTGATAAGGCGAAGAAAGAAAAATTATTCTATTTTGTCGCGAACGTAATAGTATGTCGTGATGATGGACGATGTCTAATACTTAAGCGCAGCGATAAAGAGATTGCTCATCCGGGAAAATATTGTGTTCCTGGAGGAAAACTCGAATGGAAGGATCTTGACATAAATAATCCGACTAGAATCAACGGAAACATTCTCGACTACGAAGATGCAGTCGAGAAGCTTCTTATGCGCGAAGTTGCAGAAGAAGCGGGCATACAGATTGGTTCAAACTTCAAATACATCAATAGCGTAGCATTCATAAGACCTGACGAGGTTCCTGTAGTGCTGATAAAGTTTGCAGCGAAATATGTTTCAGGCGATGTAGCGCTTGAAGAAGCATTCACGGATTATGCATGGGTGAATGGCGAAGAAGTAGAAAATTATTCGTGCATAAAAGGCATTGCAGAAGAGATTAAGAAGACTATAGGGTTGTTCAAGAATGATGCTTAATATACTCTTTCTCTTTTGTCTATTATAAATACTATTATCTTGTTCTCTTGATAATTGATTCTGTATAATGCACGATAATCGCCAATGCGTATCCTATACACTCCATGTTCTCCAATGATATATTTTGCATCTTTTGGAACTGGATTATTTTTTAGTGTTTCATCGATTTTATCAAGAATTCTCCTGCTAACTTCTTTACTCTGATTCTTTAAGAACTTTATCGGCTGTTTATCGTATCCTATATCAAAAGTCATATTCCCAGACTCTTCCTTAAATCTTTGCTAGAAGCAATTTTACCCTTTTTCTCGTTTGCGTAACTCTCTTTTAGAAGTTTAGATTCTTCAGCAGTTAGAAACATATCTTTACTTGGCATATCCTCTTTTATTTTAGCCAGTTCAGACTTAATGAAAGTTAAGTCGTCAGCTATCTGTTTTATTTCAGTGTTCATGAGAATAGATATATCGTCAGCGTTTAAATATTTTGCCATTTGATAGGGGACTAGAACACTTCTGCATTCTAAATAATTATCGTCATTTATTTTCTCCTATCAAGTCATTCCTATACTTCTTGTTCTTTCGTTTCAAATGCTTATGTATCTTTTCAGTACGTTCTTTGGTCTTAAGCACGTACTTCATTGCGCCGTGGCGCTTGACGCGGAATTGGATATTTGTATCAGACATTTTGGCTCCTTTGGCGGCGTGCAATGATTCAGATTTATTTACTGACAATACTTGTGAAGGCAGTAGGCTTCTATAGCCTGACATCAAGAAACTTATGACGCATGCTAGCGCAGCGTATACTCCTATCTGCGGTCCGAATAATTCTATTGCCATGATGCTTGCGGCTATCGGTGTATTTGTGACGCCAGCAAGCACTGCGACAAATCCTATCGCTGCAAACGTCGATATGTTAAGTCCAAGTATTGATGCGAATAATGCTCCAGCAGCAGTTCCGATGAATAGTACTGGCGTGATGACTCCTCCAGAGCCTCCGAAATTTAATGTCAATGCTGTGACGAGAAGTTTTATCAGGAATGCATACCAAACTATCTGCGCTCCCAACAGTACAGCTTCTGTAGTATCGAGTCCCAATCCAAGATACTGCGTCGAGAATATCATCGCAATTATCATTATAATTATTCCTGCAATGAGCGCTTTTAACGGAGGCCAGACTTTAAAAGTGTTTGAATAGTTTTTGCTCCTCTTAAAAAATTCTATTATAAGATATGATATTAATCCGCAGAATATTCCTGCAAGCATGACTTTCAATAGGAATGATTCGCTAAGTACTGGAGTGAAATTAAAATTGTAGGAAAAATATTTTATTCCAAGAGATGATGATACATAGAATGCAGTTATTCCTGCAATGAATGAAGGCAATAATACTTCATACAGCATTCCTCCGACAAAGAGCATCTCAACACCGAATATTGCGCCAGCTATAGGCGTTCCGAATACGGCGGCAAAACCTGCGCTAACGCCGCATATCATAAGCTTCTTCTTGTCAGCAACATTGAGTCGGAGCAATTTTGCGAATATGCTCCCAGAGGCTGCGCCCACATCAGCGCATGGCGCTTCCTTTCCTGCAGAACCTCCACCTGCAATAGTCAGTATAGGAAGAAAGAATGCTTTAAGACCTGACTTCCACGAGATAGACTTAGAATAGTGGATGGAATCTATGACTTTGTCAGTCGTGATTACATCATCTTTTGGCCAGACATAATAAATTATCAACGCGTTGATGAACAAGAATAAAGGTATAGTCAATAAGAACCAAGGATTCTTGTTCATGTTGTTGATTGAGAAATTCAATAATTTGAGAAACGCAGTCGTTGTCAATCCGACAACTCCACCGATTATTGTCGCGAGTATTACCCACTTGACTATGCTGACGAACAATACTGTATGTTCAGAAACTTGCCTTGACATGATGATTGGTTGTGAGAGGATTTTATAAAACTTTTTGTTATTGCATATAAAGTATATATCTCTTTATATGCAACACAAAAATTTGCTACATCGATTTTTTATTTGCGTAGCAAATTTTTCTTGAAAGATAAGAAATAAGCGATTAGTTATTCAAACTATATTTGGCGAATATATATTCTGCATATTCATATTTCATTAATTCATCAGATTTATCCTGTTCAAAATTATTCCAATAATTATCAGAAAGTGCAGGATGCATATTATTAACAGGACTAATACAATTAGTTTTTAGGAAATAAATATTATTACATTTAGGCAATATATACATTATGTCAAATACTTGAAGTGCTTGCTTTATTTCCACATCCTCCTGAATAATGTCTAATATATCTTTAGGCTTTGTTATGCCCCTAAAATAAACACCGTTTATTAATGATTTTGTCATTCGAGAAAGAGAAATAATTTCTTTTAAAAACTTTATCAATATCTTTTTAAAAGAAAAGCTTATCCAATCATCACGGGCGTGTAGCGCAGCTTGGATAGCGCGAAGCACTCCTAAAAATCTTTGAAGAGATGCTTAGGTCGTGGGTTCAAATGCTCGGCGCCTTTTACGAAAAGACGCTGGATTGAAAGTCCCATCACGCCCGTAAACGGCTCGTCCAAGCGAGCCAATTATTTTCTTTGTGAGTGCAGAAAAGTTCTATCACGCCCGATTTATTGTTCTTTGCATACACAAATTATAGAAATAAAAAATAATTTATGAGTTCTTACGTGCACTCCCCCTCTATCCAATACTCTACATTAGAGCATGCTTCGCATTTGTTTCCGTATGTCTGTCCGTTTGGACCGCATACTGGAGAATATTCTAATGTACATGCCTGAGCATCCTTTTCTTCTTGCGTGCATATATGCAGCAAACTGCATTCTCCGCGATATAGCGCCCATTCCTCGCATTCTATACCGTTTATCGTGCAGTATCCTGTCTGCGATCCATCTTCGGCAGTTTTTATGTTTAATTCTCCGCCATGTGCAACGCAGAATTCCGATGCAGGATTCGCTATCTGTACCGTGGATGAATTATCGCAAGTAGGATGTCCAGTACAGCCGCATTCATCAACATTTCCAGCAACTATTGTTCCGCCTTTACAGAAGTTTGGCGAAGGAGGCATTAACGTAGGGCATTCCGAACAATTCTTGACCTGAGAATATTTATTGCCAACAAATGCCGGGCACACGACAGTGCATTTACCGTCCAGACATTTTGTTGTGAAAGGACATGATGATCTTATAGCATAATTCCTAGGTGTTGTGCAATCAACATCTTTAGAACATGATTCGTTCAAGACTTCAGTAACATTATATTGGGCGCATTCACCGTCATGCGCAATCGTTGCGTTTCCAGCAACGCATTTGTTGCCGTAAGTTACCCCGTCAATTCCACATACTGGAGCGTATTCCAGCGTGCATACTTTGGGCGAATCATTAGCGCATGCGCTTAACATGACCGCTCCAATAAGCATTAGTATAATCAATAGTTTATTCATTTCAATAATAATAGCATGAATGGCTTTATATAGTTTCTTTTGACTTCGACCCATCTAAAACTAATCTGTATTAAAGCTCGCTAAAACAACTATCTTTTTAAATACTTCCCGACTCTTTTAGGTTCTATGAAGTGGAGCTGGAAAAACTTTTTTGTAGGATTCTTCCTTATAATCGGTGTAGTAGCGACGTACATAATAATAAAGCAGTATGGCTTTGGAAAGATCATAAAGTTCTATGAGAATTTTAATGGCTGGCTGCTCTTGCTGTATTTTGTTATAATATTCACATTATTCGTTGTTCTTACATGGAGATGGAATATAATCCTGCGATCAAGAGGACACAAAGTACCATTCAGAAAACTTTTCATTTACAGAATTATAGGTCAAGCAATAAATTTCTTCACACCAGGTCCACGCGTCGGGGGAGAACCTACTCAGGCATCGCTTTTGGGAAAACACAACGTGGAATTCACCGAAGGATTATCTACAATAATGATTGACAAGATAATCGATACGACTACGTGCGGAATCCTCTTTATCGTCGGCGCAGTGCTTGTCAGCATGTTTTATGCAATACCTCATAATGCTGCTGTAATCATGTTCATTGCAGGAGTCACGTTCCTCTTGCTTATAGGATTATTCTATTATAGGATGCTTAGCGACAAACATTTCTTTCTTAATATATTCAGGTTCTTGAGGCTTGATCGGACAAAGAGCAAGAGATTAAAGAAGCTTGAAAAGAAGATTGAAGAGATAGAAATCATAATGATACAGTTCTATAAGCACGACAAGAAGACATTCGTATACAGCGTGCTGATAACATTATTGAGTTGGCTAGTCATGTTCGCAGAATACAAGACAGCGACAACATTATTGGGATTGCATCTTGGATTCATACAATTATTCTTCATAATAACATTCATCGGTCTTGCAATATTATTCCCTATACCTATGGCTGTAGGAGTTCTCGAGGCAGGACAAGTATCTGCATTCAGCATGATAAGCCTTGCAGGAAGCGCAGGTGTAGCGCTTGCATTCCTCGTAAGAATGAAGGATTTCATAGTAGGATTATTCGGAATGCTGCTTCTTGCAATGTATGGGTTTGACGTTCCAAGGACTATTGAGAAAAAGTACAGATCAAAGAATGGCGAATGAAATATTTGCGCGTCATGTACGATTATTTCTTGTAATTATAGATGAATTCTCCTATCTGGCTTGTGCCGCTCTGTAATTTGATGTTTTTTATATTCTTTAAAGTCTTATTCATCAATGATTCGTTCGTCAAGAGTCTCGAAATCATTGCAGGAATTCTTTTATTGCTAGGCTGATAGAATCCTAATTTATTCTTGACTACAAAAGCCACGTTTCCCTTCTCCTGCCCCCAGATGTAGGAATTTATTATAGGGATCTTTTCAAGCAGAAGTATCTCGATTATTGTCGCAGGACCTCCCTTTGTCACGACTATGTCGCACATATTGATCAATTCATATACTGAATCAGAAAAACCGTAGACTTTAATATTTAACTTTCCAGAATATTTCTTTGATAGCGTACTGCAATACTTCTCAAGGTTCTTGTTGCGACCGCATACTATCGCAATCTCTGCATTAAGATGTTGTTTTAAAATATGCTTCACTATATATTTCATCAAAGTCTTGCCTTTAGGTATTCCCTCTCCGCCGCCTAGAACAAGTATAAGTTTTTTATCGATAGAGAATCCGAATTTCTTCTTCAACTTCAGCACATCCTTCTCAGGCAGCTTGGTTGAATATTTTTCATTGACAAAGTATGGGAATTGACTTATGCGTTTTTTAGATATCTTCTTCGAGGCTGTACGCTTTGCGACATCGCTGCATACGACGTAATGCGCGCTCTTTCCTGTAAGCCATAAAGGATGCACGGTGAATGGATCAGTGACAAGAGTAATGACTGGAGTATCAAGCCCCAATTCTTCAAGCGCTATCTCTGCAGGGCGTGTAAGCATTGCATGCACTGCGATGACCTTGTCAGGCTTCTCTCTCAAGAATACTTCCTTCAAGTGTGATTTAGTCAACCTTGTGAACATCTTCATTGTAGTCTTCGCTATGCCGCTAAGGCAATTGAGCGCATAAGCTGTCTCAGATATTACACTCCAACCGTCCTGCGATATGCGATAGCCGTCTTCCATGACATACTGAGCGAATTTTGATTCTTCTATACCATCTACCAATACACACTTGACTTTTGACTTATATTTTGTCGAGAGATATTCTGCTATAGTCTTTGAACATGACAGGTGCCCCCCGCCGCATTTAAGATAAAGGAAAAGAATCTTTTGATTATGCATAGGATTGTTCAAGATAAAGTATTTATAAATTTATATATTGTATCGCCTATATACTTATCATATGATAGACTACTCGAAGGTATCTATATATACTACAAGTTGATAAAAGTTATAAATTAAGTAATGCTGATGGTAGTATGGTCAGAATTTTATATTTTATAATCGGAAGCAGTGCATTAAAGGGAGGCACTTTTAGATGTTAGAGATTGCAAGGGAAGGAATGAGGATATTTTCCAGAAATATTTATGTCAAGATGCACGGATTAAAGAAATATTCTGGCGACGATGAACAGATATGCAGGAGCATAATTGATGAATGTTATGATACGAAAAAAAATTATTTCATGGCAAGCAGCGGCAACTATAGATTATTCTATTCGAGGGATTTTGGATGGTGCATACAAAGTTTGTTGCATCTTGGATATAGAGCAGAAGTGGAAAATACTCTAAGATATGCTCTGAAAAATTATTCAGCGCATGGAAAAATAACTGTAGCAATAAATGATAAAGGTCACGCATTCAATTTTCCGAATATCTATAGTCCAGACAGCGTAGCATATCTTTACAGGAGCCTTCGCATATCAAAATCAAAAAAACTGATAGAACAATACAGGCAATTTTTGAATGAACAGCTTGCGATATTCGAGTCGGAAGTTATTGACGAGAATGGAATGGTGCGTAGCAAGAGATATTCAGGGATGCGCGACCATGTAAAAGTGAAGAGAGCTTGCTATGACATGATAATGGCATGCATGCTATGCGATGAAGTGGAAAAGATAAATAAATTCATCGGAAAAGATTCTCTGGAGAATGTCCTGAAAAAGCATGATCTTAAAAACAATCTGCTAAAACATTATTGGAACGGCAAATATTTTATCGACGGACTCGATGACAGATACTGTTCAGGTCATGTAAACACTTATCCATACTATCTCGATGTAATAACAGATAAAAAAATGCTAAAATCTTCAATAAAGAGCATGATGCAGCACGGTCTTGATGTGCCGCTTCCATTAAGATACGGTTATTCAAAAAATACGCGGTTCATCTGGCAGGAGATGTTTGTTAGCAATTGGGAGAAGAATACTTCATGGTCGATGCTTGGATTAGCGTATATAGATGTTGTATCAAGAATAGATGTGAAGTCTGCAAAAAAATACTCGAAGATATATGAGAATAGCATCTCAAAAAATAAATGCTTCATAGAATTATATTCCGGCAGCGATTATTACAATTCATTATTCTTCACAAGCGATGATTCAATGCTTTGGGCAAGCATGTATATTGATTTGAAGAAGAGATTGAAGTAAACATTTCTTGAAGTTAGGAAAAACATAATATTATTAAATTCTACAGATTTCAAGAAATGCATGGTCGAGAAACCTAAAGTATTGCATAACAGACTCGATAAGAAGTTCTATTCTATGGTTTCAGGAAAGGAATGCAAGGTAGAATATGATCTGATCAAAGATGATAAAGGAAATACTTTCCTAGAAATTTACCATACTTTTGTTCCAGAGATATTACGCGGACAGGGAATAGCAAAAGAGATATATCTTGAAATAGTCAGATATTTGGACGAGAACAACCTGAAAGTCCGACCGACATGCAGCTACGCATTAAAGTTCTTTAGCGCAGAGAAGTATAGAAAGTATGTTGAATGAATGAATAACAAATGATATTAACAATACTCGACCTTAAGTCCAGGAATGTTCTGGAAGTGTTTCTTGTTTTTTGTTATCAGGACAAGATTATTTTTTATGCATGCAGCTGCAATCATCATGTCTTGTTGTTCAGAAATCTTGCCTTTTGAACGCAAAAATGAATAAATATCTCCATAGATTTTACAAGTCTGTTTATCAAAATCGACCATATCTATCGTAGACATAAATTCTTCAATTAAAGCATACATCTTTTGACGCTTTTCATATACTGCGCATCCTGCATATAGTTCCATTAAAGTTATAGAAGTAATCTTGATTTCTGAATTTTGTATCTTATTAATGTATTTTAAGGTTTCTTCATCGCCATGGAAACAATCGATTATAATATTGGTATCTAGACAATACATTAGAATTTCACCGTTCTTAACTTGAATCTTTTTCGGTCTTTAGCAATGTTCTCTTTCATCTTAGTCACATCTATGTCTGCCCATTTACCTGCAAAATCATCTATATTAAACTTTTTCTTGTCCTTCTCAGCGAGCCTTAACACTACGTCAGAGAATGATTCGCCTGTCGATTTCATCTTCGAGAGTACCTCGTACGCTTCATTGGATAATGATACTGGCTTTACCATATACTATACGTATACGTATATGCTTATAAATTTTATGAAAAAATTAAAATAAAAAAAGAAAAATTGCAGTTTATACTGCGGCTTCCAAACATCCTTCCTTGACGAAGAATGCGCATTCGCCATCAGCTAGGTTAGGCGCATCAACGAGTTTTGCAACTCTTGAACCCTTTTTTCCCTTCCTCAAATATATCCTGAATGTCGAGTTGTGTCCTACGATGTTTCCGCCTATAGCTTCAGTCGGATCTCCGAAGAATGTATCTGGCTTTGCCATGACTTGATTCGTCACATATACAGTCAGGTTGTACATGTCTGCAAGCTTTGCGAGTATGTGCATGTGCTTGTTTAATTTCTGCTGCCTGTCTGCGAGAGTTCCTCGACCAACGAATTCAGCCCTGAAATGCGCAGTCAGAGAATCCACAATAACAAGCTTCACGTTGAGCCCGTTCTTTATCAGCTCCTCAATCTTTTCTGCAAGAAGCATCTGATGGTCTGAATTATATGCGCGCGCAACCTTAATATTTTTTAAGACTTGATCAGGGTCCATATCAAGACCTTTTGCGAACTGCACTATTCTTTCTGGTCTGAATGTACTTTCAGTATCAATATATACTACAGCAGCAGTAGGATCCTGTTTTTGAACACTTACAGAGAGCAAGTGACCTATCTGCGTCTTTCCAGAACCATATTGACCGAAGCATTCTGTTATTGCGCGTGTCTCAAATCCTCCTTCCATTAGAGCGTCAAAAGGTTCGCAATGCGTGGAAATCTTGTTGATTAATGCGCGCTTCTGCAACGCTTCCTCGCCTGATATGAATCCCATATCCATGCTCGCTCTTGATGCCTGAATTATCTTTCTTGCGATTATCTCGCTAACGCCTGATGCTTCAACAATTTCTCCGATAGTCGCTACAGCAATCGCCAGAAGATTATCGAATCCCGCCAAAGATAATTTTTCTGCAGTCGATGCTCCAACACCCGGTAGACTGGTTACAGACATGTCCTTGGACTTCTGAACAGTCTTCAAATCTATATTCACGTCATTGTCCAACTCGTTCTCTTCAATTCTTTTTCTTGCCATACAAATCCCTCACAATATTTTTTATTAAAAATTAGAGGAGGATATTGCTATCGCTACCTCAAAAAATAAATAAAATGTTCTAACTAGAATATTCTATGATCTAGTAGATGTCTTCATCCTCTGAATTAAGCGCTAAATATTCATACGCTTTGGACAATACCAAAATCGCTTTCGGGATGTCAGCAGTCCTAAGAGAATTCGTCGACTGCCATTCATCATTCTTGTCCTTGTAGCTGCGCTCGAACGTTACAGACTTATAGACTATCTTCTTGCCGTCGCGCACAGTCTCGTTAGCCCATATCGTGGCTGCAATCGCGCCTGACCTAAACTTGGTTTCAGGCATCTTCTTGCCCATCACGTCGTTGACGGAAGGCAGCTTTATCTGTGTTTTTTTTGTTTCCATTTTTACCTCTTGCTTGTCGCATTTTGTTTCAAATCCCGTTATGGAGCCAGACGCCTTTTTTTTAGGCGAATGCTCAGGGGACGAGGTGTCAGTACTGAATTTTTCAGCATTGACAAACAGTAGAAAGCATCACTCCTTTATATACCCTGCGGCAGGATGTCCAGTGTGTCCAGTGAGGTTTTTGAGCATAAAATCATTATAATAATTACATTAGCTGTCCTGCCCTCCCATATTTTCCAATTAATAATCTTTATAAATAGTTTACCACATCTTTGATGATTCAATTTATCGGTGACGACCACTTGTTTGTTGGGATGTTGCGCGATACAATAATAAAAGTGTTCAATACATATCGAATCAAAATCTGTAAACGGTTTTTGTCTTATTGTTCAGGGTACTTTGGATTCTATAATTTCATCGTCAGGTCATACCAGTTCTATAAAATCATTGCTTGGAGGAATGTGAATTGAATAATTGTTCTACTAAGAGACTATTTGCCGTATCTCCAAGGTATAATAAGAAGCGATGGAGACATTTCTTAAGCCAAGATAGCGACGGTATAATGTATATTGAAGGCGTGTCTGTACGCAAACTCCAGAAGAAGTATGGAACGCCTATATATGTTTTTGTCGAGGAGGAAATACGCAGCCGTTTGAGAAAGTTCAAGGATGCTTTCAATTATCCAAAATTCCGTCCGCAATATGCGTGCAAGTGCAATTCAAATCTTGAAGTCTTAAGGATTGTCCGAGAGGAAGGATTCGAGTTTGATGCGAGCAGTGTCGGCGAGATAATTCTAGGTCTCTTGGCAGATTTCGAGCCCGAACAGATTACATTCACAAATCTTTACAAGACCGAACAGGATATATACTTCGCGTCTGAAGTCGGCGTGAAGGCAATAACAATGGATTCTCTTGAGGAGCTTGAGAGAACTATTGCACTCGCTGACAGGGGTCTTAAGAATATTCCTATCATGCTTCGCGTAAATCCCATGATCCATGACGGAAAGTATAATACACAGACGCAAAAATACGGCATACCCTACAAGTACATGACTAAAGCCATAAATAAAGTGTTGAAATCCCGTCATGTTGTCCTTAAGGGCTTTCACTTTCATGGTTCTTACGCTTATGGTCCAAAAACTTATAATCTTGTTTTGTCAAAGATCATGAATCTTATACGATACGCTCACGATAAGGGCACGACTATAGAGTTGCTTGATTTAGGAGGAGGATTCCCGACGGAAGCTCCAAAGTATGGTTCAGGAAAATATTTTGGTCCTGAAGAGTTTGCGCCAAAATTCTTGAAATTCTTCAACAAGATATTCGAGAAATATAATATCGAGAAGCCTACACTCATATTTGAACCTGGAAAATCCATGGTCGCAACAGCAGGCATAGGTATAATGAAGATTGTCAGCATAAAGGATTTGGGTAAAAAATATGCTGCAATAGCTGACGCGTCGACATATTCTATGTTTCCTGACGTCTTGATTTCACACTGTTCATACGATATGCTTCCAGCGACGAAGATGAATCAGAGGCGCACGCAAAAATATGAGATTGTAGGATCGACCTGCGACTGCATAGATATAATAGAGGATAATGAGAAGCTTCCACTCCTTGCAGACAATGATCTGCTCGCGCTAATGGACTGCGGAGCTTATAGTTATGTAATGGCATCAAACTTCAACAATTTGAAAAAGCCTCCGATAATAATGATAAAAGCTGATGGTTCGACTAAAATTGTCAGGCGCAGGGACAGGTATTCTGACCTCTTCGGACCAGAACTTGATGTGCTCAAGATTGCCGATCCTTACGAACTCAAGAAATATTATAATCTTACTCGAGTGAATCTTGAAAAATTATGGGCTGGCAACGAGAACGATAACACTAACGGAAATAATGATAATGGCAACGGCAATTCCCAGCAA
>Ga0182027_10001352_pt1 | contig 41279 bp, 40 predicted proteins | sample 712E1DmetaG_FD_121300 | JGI IMG/M metagenome (GOLD analysis project Ga0182027, IMG submission 121300) | Permafrost microbial communities from Stordalen Mire, Sweden - 712E1D metaG (Illumina Assembly) | ecosystem: Environmental > Terrestrial > Soil > Wetlands > Permafrost | place: Sweden...
GATAAAGTACAAGTCGAAGTACCCTAAGCCTGTCGAAGGGCAAAAAATATGGGACCATAGCTCAGCGGTAGAGCAGGCGACTCATAATCGCTTGGTCGTTGGTTCGAATCCAACTGGTCCCACAACTAAAAATCACCAGCATTATACTGGTGATTTTTTAATACTCTCTTTTACATTATCAACTATTTATTCCTTTTTTGGCAAGTCACTAACTAGCGCCTTAGAAAGAATAATAACTTGTATACTTGGCCAACCCTCGTCATCTCCTTCATAAATTTTATAAAGCTCATCCATAAATACATCAAGCATTTTTTCTCTTTGTATTTCGTCAATTGATTGTTGCAAGTATTTACTAAGAATCTTTCCCATTCTTTCCCCTTGCTCTTCGCTAATATAGGCCCTGTAATCCGTCTCATTTATCTCATTGATCATATCAAGTAATTCCTGTGGAACTTCCGGTATCTCGGAAGGTTTATCTTTTTCCATTTCCCATTTTGCACTTATAATTTGATCCTCCGTAGCTTTCAAACTTCCGTCATCATTAATTTCTGCGCCATCTTGGACTAACTTAGCATCTGATGCTATCATGCTTTTTGTTTTTTCTTTTTCCTCCTCAGTTAATGGTTTTGGCGTTTCCATTCCCATATTTTTAATTTTAATAAATTATTCTATCTCTAACACTTCTTGTTATTAATTATATCATATGCGTATTTTGTGTCTATTTTCGTTCTATTTCAACTGATAATCCTCCAATTTCACAAACCGAAATCCCTCCTTTTGCAGTTCTGGAAGGACGGCCATCATTCCTTCGGCCGTTTGTTTTTCCGGATGGTTCATATGCGCAATGACGATTGATCCGGCCGGTGCTTTCTCAAGCACGTTTTTTATTTGCGCCGCGTTATAAGTCGCGCCAGCATCTCCAAGAACGGAATAACTAACCATTTTCTCGCCTAAATCATTAGCAATTTGCGGGCACACTTCATCGGAAAAAGTGGTGGCGTCACGATAAAATTGGGGTTTCCGGCCAGTAAGCGTTTCTATTCTTTCGGCGTTCTTTTCGATTTCGTCCACTACTTCGCCAGGATTTTTTGTTCCTTGAATATTATAGGCCGATTTTCCGCTTATAGAACAGGGGATATGATTGGTGCCGTGATTTTCAATTTCAAAAAGTGGATTTTGAGTGAGAGTTTTAAAATTTTCCGGATTTTTGTCGATCCATTTGCCGCTGATAAATAATGTAGCCGGAATTTTATTTTCCGTTAAATAATTAATGAGCTTACTATCGAATCCATCACCAACTGAGCCGCAAGCATCAAAAGTCATCGCCAACACTTTGTCTGTCGTATCGAGTTTTGTCATCACGCCCGGCGCCGTTTCGCTCCAGATTTTGGGAATAATATTTTTGTATTTGTCGTTGATTTTTTCTCTCAGTTTTTCGTAATCTGAAATAGGATTATTATTTTCTACCGGCTTATTATTTTCTTTATTATCTAAATTGTTTGGCTGATCGGCAATGTAGAGACGAGGCAGTGCCTCGTCTCTACCGCCTTTGGCGATAAAAAATTTCCAAAACAAAAACCCGGCCAGAATTATTAATATTAAAATAGAAACGATTTTTTTCATAATTATTTCCTGATATTTTCCGCGCCGCGCCAGGCCAGTTCGAAAATGGCTTTTTGGCTTTTGGCAATTTCTTCCGACTCGATAATCATTCCAAACATTTCCGTGCCGTAGCTTGCTATAGCGATTTTGTTTTTGTAGATATTAGTTTCATTATCCACCGGAAAATATTTGGCCTCCAGGGTTATGGCCTGGCGCAACTGCTCAACATTTTTTTCCATATAAGGTAAAATTTTAGGATCCTTTTTATATATTCCCCTGAATCTGATTCCTTTTTCCACTCTTCTTCTCACATAATCATCCGCATATTCTGGCAGATATCTGGCTACATCCTGACCGACATAGCCCAAAATCTCATCTCCTTTTCTGCATGATCGCAAACTGTCTTCATACATTTCTTTGATTCCTTCTTTATCTTCAAAATAACGGATAAACGGTTTGGATTTGGGAGAATTATACAAATTTTGGAGATCGTCCATAATCAATTTTACTTTCTTTTCTTTTTCCTGGATCGATTGCAGGAGCTTTCCCGGATCGGCCGGAGAATAATGCTTGATATTGCCGTGCATCGTTTTATACACCAGCCCTTCTTTCATCAGTTGATTAATGATGTCATAAGTAGTCGGCCGCTTGAGCCCGACTTTTTTGGCGATAAGATAAGCCGTCGCCCCGCCCGCCTCAAGACAAGCCAGATACACTTCCGCTTTCTTGTCTTTGAGACCTATTTGATTGAGAGTTTCCCTGATGTTCATAATATTATTCGTAATTTTTCGACTACTATAAATCTATACTAAACAGCTTGAATAGTCAATATATAAGCCTATATTTAAACGCTACTTATAAATTAGACGGTCTATATTGAATAACTGACTGTTTTGAGTTATATTTAACTGTTTCCAAAGGTTGGCTTTGGATGGGTTACTTAACAATTAAAAACAAGGAGACATTATGAAAGTCATACTTATCGCTATTGTTTTACTGGCCAATTCGATTTTGGGGTATTTCCTCGCTATCTGGGATATTTATACTTCAAGAAAAGCATCCTGGATCAGCTCCCTTTTGAGACCATGGTCAAAAATTTTTGATTGTGAGATCAAATATAACTTATCCATGGATTATATTGTGATTATGACCATCTTTGGGCCAATTCCCAAAATCTTCATCAATCTCATATTTTTGGCATCCGCACTTATCGTCGTTCTATTTTGGGGATTACTTTCCATTTATATCTTTATCATTATATATTTTGGCAGTCAGTTAAAATTTCTCCTGCCTGTCCCTGAAAACATCCTAAAAAAGAATGAGGAAAGGCTAGCCGTAATGGAGGCAATGGATATGGCCCAACATAAACTCGACAAGGATGAATCCAGCATTTCGTTAATAGCTTTTCTATTATTAACGGTCTCAATGATTGCCCTAGCTTTGCACTTTTTTGGGCACACTTAATTGCGCAATGGCTTTGCGCATTGCCTCTTAACGGAAAGGAGAAAAACATGAAGATTGCGAGGGAAAAAGGAGGTGAGCCATGGTGGTGAGAGTAATTTCAATAAAGCCGATCAAAGAAGAGAAAAAAAGGTGGACATGCGGGCATTGCGGGGCGAAGCTCGAATATACCGATAAGGATGTCAAGTCCTGGAACTGCAACATATCTTCCCCTGCCGGGCTTGATGGCGCTGAGTATATCATCTGTCCGAATTGTCACAAGCACGTTAATCTGCGTGTCTGGTGATAATTACGCGTAAAAATTAGGTCCGGGCCGATAAATATCGGACTAAACCTTTTTCTTGGCAAATTTTTTTAATTGCCCTCGCGCATTGTCTTCTACAAAAAGCCTCCCTGCCCATCGCGGCAAGGAGGCTTTATTTATTTACTTGACAAATTTTCTTCGATATATTATACTGTACATATGAGTACAGTAAAAAGAAACCATATTTCAAAGAGATTTCTGGACCTGGCCATTCTTGGCGAGGAGATTTTTCATGCCCAAGATTTGGCTAATTTATGGGAAATTTCCGATAAAAATACCCTCCACACCACCCTTAAAAGATACACCCAAAAAGGACTTCTGCATAGAATATACCGAGGATTATATACTATTAAGCCTATCTCAGAAATAAATCCCTGGGAATTGGGACTAAAAATAATGCATGGATACGCCTACATCGGCGCGGAAACGGTACTTTTCCAGGAAGGCATTATCAATCAATCGCCCAATGCTATAACTATTATCAGTAATAAATCCAAAAGAATCATTGTTGGTCAAAATAACTACCATTTCAGAAAATTACACGATATGTATCTTTATAATCCGGATGGCATACTGATCAAAAATAAGTTTATGATTTCCACCGTTGAGCGAGCAATCGCCGACATGCTTTATTTTAACCCCTTAATTTATTTTGATAATAATAAATTAATTAACTGGGCGAAAGTTAAAAGAATCCAAAAATCTCTTGGCTACCCGCCCACACCCAAACGTCATGCTGCTTCCTAATCCCAAAGACGCTCTTCACAGGGCATGGCTTTATCGTTTGCTTATTGCCATATATGACAATGAGTATTTGTCGGAAAGTTTATATTTCAAAGGCGGCACTTGCGCTGCGATGCTCGGCTGGCTTGATAGATTTTCCGTCGATTTAGATTTTGATCTTATGGTTGAGAAAAATGAGATGTCTAAAGTACGAAAAGAGATGGAAAAAATATTCAAAAATTTAGGAATGAAAATAAAAGATCAGAGCAAAAATACTCCACAATATTTTTTGAAGTATGACGCGCCAAAAGATTTCAGAAATACCTTAAAAATCGATGTTACTTTTCCTCCGCCGGCTGCTAATGTCTATAAAAAAACCAGACTTCCGGAAATCGACAGAATTATCAACTGCCAAACAATCGAGACAATGTTTGCCAATAAACTGGTAGCCTTTATCGAAAGATTTGAAAAAAATAATTCCATCGCCGGACGAGACTTATACGACATTTACCGATTTTATTCTCAAGGATTCAGTTATAATGAAAAAGTTATTATTGAGCGAAGAAATGAGAATCTAAAATATTTTTTCACCGAGTTACTGGAACTTGTCGATAAAAAAATAACCCAAACCGTAATCGACCAGGATCTAAACACGCTTCTTTCTTTCCAGGAATTTAAAAAAGTCAGAAAAACGATAAAAAACACGGTATTTATATATTTAAACGGTGACATGATGAAATACTGATGGATTATTTTTTTCTCCTTCTTGCGTGAAACGCTTTATGTACTTCCCGAAGCTGTTGGTTGGTGATGTGAGTATAGACTTGAGTTGTCGTAATCGACGAATGGCCGAGCATCGCCTGAACCGAACGGATGTCGGCGCCGTTGATGAGTAAATCCGTGGCGAAAGAATGGCGCAAAGTGTGCGGATGAACGTTTTTGACGAGACCGGCTTTGGTGGCGTAATACCTCACGATGCGCTGGATAGAACGGGAGGTAAGACGAAGATCATCTTTCTTGTTATTTTTCTCCCTACTCTTACTTTCGAATTTCTCTAGGCTCTTCGCGTCCCTCACGAAAAGCGCCGGATCGACATCGGTTCTTTTGTCTAAATAATTTTTTAGGGCGCCTTTAGCGGTGTCAGAAATAAAAACCACCCGGATTTTGTCGCCCTTTCCCCGAACAGAAAGTTCACCGGATTTCAAATTCAATTTATCACGATTAATACTGGTCAGTTCCGAAACGCGCAGTCCGGCCGAAAATAACATCTCAAGTATCGCCCGGTCGCGGAGCGATTTGAAATCCAAGCCAGTTGCCGCATCCAAAAGCCGCTCCACTTCTTCGCTTTCCAAAAATTCCACTTCCCGCTCGGGTGTTTTGCCAATTTCCAATTTTTCCGCAGTCAGCGTCTTGATGTCGCGCTTAGCCAAGTATTTCAGAAAACTGCGTAGGGCAATAACATAATACCCCTGCGTTACTTTTTTAAGTGATTGCCCTTTTTTGTCTTCCAAGCGATTGAGATGGATACGGAAATTTCGCACTAAGTCATCCGTTATCTCTTCCGGTTCTTTTATATGCGCCCATTTCAAAAAGACGCTCAGATAGTGATCGTAATTTTCAATGGTCTTTTGCGACCGCCCCCGTTCTATTTCCAGATACTCCAGAAACTGGGTTTTTAAATTTTGAATACTCACATTGTGCGACATTAGTATATTAAAAATATATCATAGAATAGCCATTTGGCCTATTTTGGCTGAATAAAGCTAAAAAACATTCAGTGGATAAACCGGCTTTGACAAGAATAGCCGCCCCTCCTATAATAAATAGTACGTAAGAATTAGGGTGAGGGATCGAGGAATGTCCTTAATACACAAATTAAAGATTAATTCTAAAACCCAAAATCCATAAGAAAGGTTAACGCCATCAGTAAACTAATAGAAGCAATATCCGCCAGTTTATTAGGACGCGAAAATCTTAGGGGCCTGCAAAGACAGGTTCACGTGGTACAAAGAAAGATAGTACGCTTTATAAAAGAGCGCCGGACTATCAAGGTTCTGCACGTATTCCGCGGTTACAGCGCACTCATTGTCGTTGTTTCCAGCGCTCTTTTGGTGTCAGCCACAAATTTTGCCGCTGGTCGAGAATCTAGTGGTTTTTTATTTGGCTATTTCGGTACCAGTGAAAATTATGACAGTCCTCTAAAAGACAAGATATTTCTCAAAGCCAGCAACAGAACCAACATAACCTTGGCTCCTTTGGCCGAGGCCAGCACGTCTCCTGATCCTAATAATAAGGATAACGATCAGGGCGATTTGCCGATGGTGCAGGGACAAGCGCTTCTGGCCAGCAATAGTCCGGTCAAAAAAGATCCTGAGGAAGACGGAGGAGTGGTCATTTACGAAGTTCAGTCGGGAGATACGGTCGGTTCTATCGCTGCCAGCCACCACGTCAGCATCAACACCATCATGTGGGCCAATGATCTGGATAATGTTGATTCCATCATGCCGGGAGATAAGATATTCATCCTACCGGTTTCCGGGCTTTCCTATACTGTGAAGAAAGGGGACGACATCGGTAGCATCGCCGATAAATATAAGGCGGATAAAGACAAAATCATCGCCTTCAATAACCTGCCAGCCAACGGAGACTTAACCGAAGGACAAGAAATTATCATTCCGGACGGACAAGGAGAATCGCCGCAAACCCAACCTGCCTCACCCAATGGATCACTGAGTATTCCCCCCAGAAACTGGCAATCGTTCGGTTCAACTAGCGATTCAACCAGTGATTCGACCAGTGGAAGTTCAGTTTCTTCAGGAAAACCGGGAGCGGGACACAGCTATCCGTATGGCTATTGTACTTGGTACGTATCCCAAAAAAGATATATCCCCTGGAGCGGGAACGCCGGTACCTGGCTTTATCACGCCAAAGCCGCCGGATACGCTACCGGCCATACTCCCAAACCTGGAGCTATTATGGTTTCCTCCGAATCATGGTGGGGCCACGTAGCCTTGGTCGAGTCCGTCAGTGGCAGCACCTTCACAGTATCCGAAATGAACTATGAAGGTTTCGGCAAGAAAGATATCAGAACTGTCGATGCTTCGAGCAGAGTGATCAAAGGATTCATTTATAAGTAACTTTCTTGATAGTTAAAAGCCTGGAGTTATTCCAGGCTTTTTTTGTTTTGCAAAGATTTAGATATTCAATTTTAAATCTTCTTTAGCGGCGCAATGCTCGCCGATAATTTTTTCAATCCCACTTTACCAAACGCTACGGTAATAATATCTCCCTGCGTCGCCACGATCATTCCGTCACCAAAAATTTCGTGTCTGACCTTGTCACCGTCTTTGAATCTAGTATTTAGCCCGCCTGCCGGCGAGGCAGGTATTTGGTATTGGGTATCTTGTGAAGTGGTATTTTTTTCTATGCCTTTCTCATTATTTTCAATCAGGTGTTCCGGAATATCATCGAGAAAGCGCGACGGCGCGTTGATTTGTGTGGAACCGAAAATATTGCGTTCCATCGTAAAAAGCAGATAAACTTTTTCTTTGGCGCGCGTGATGCCCACGTACATCAGCCGTCGTTCTTCTTCCATTTCCCGCGCGTCAATCATACTTCTGGAATGCGGCATCAGGCCTTCTTCCAGTCCGGCGATGAAGACGATTTTAAATTCCAGTCCCTTGGCGCTGTGGAGAGTCATCAGATGCACCGCGTCCTGTCTTTGATCGATATTGTCCGTGTCGGAAATCAAAGCCACTTCTTCCAGAAATAAATTTAATCCTTCGCCATTTTCCTCTTCGTCATATTTTTTGGCCACTGTAAAAAGTTCTTTCACGTTTTCCAGCCTTATCTCTCCTTCCTCGGTTCCGTCCAGAAGACACTTTTCGTAACCGGATTCGATAAATACTTTCTGGATGAAATCAGTGAGAATTAATTTATCCTTCACTTCATTCATTCGTTTAATAAATTCGCAAAATTTGGCGATTTTGTCGATCTTGGATTTGGGGATTTTATGATTTTCTGTAATTTTCAGGCCGGTATTGATCAGGTCCTGGTTATTTTCTTTGGCTATTTTTGTCCATTTGGCCAGTGTTACTTCGCCGATCTCTCTCTTGGGAATATTGATCGCTCGCTCCAATGAAACTTCGTCGGTGAAATTAACGATGAGGCGAAGATAGGCGATTAGATCCTTGATTTCTTTGCGCTGATAAAATTTCACTCCGCCGATTATCCTGTAAGGGATAGAATATTTGAGCATCGACTCTTCGATGGTTCTGGATTGGGCGTTGGTGCGATAGAGCACCACAAAGTCGGAAAGCTTTAGCTTTCCGTCCTGAGGCTCGGCGGAGGACCTCAAATTATTATTTCCAGTTAACTTTAAAACTTCCGCCGCGATAAAATCGGCTTCGTCTTTTTCGTCCTGTGCCTCAAAAGAAACCAAAAGATGCCCGCTGTTATTATCAGTCCAGATCTTTTTGTCTTTCCGGTTGATGTTTTTAGAAATCACTCCGTAAGCCGCGTCCAAAATATTTTGCGTCGAGCGATAATTTTGTTCCAATTTCACAACGACGGCATCAGGATAATCTTTTTCAAAATCCAAAATATTCTGGATGTCCGCTCCGCGCCAGGAATAGATCCCTTGCCAGTCATCGCCCACCACGCAAAGATTGCGATATTTTTGGCTGAGCATTTTGACTAAAGTATATTGCGCGTGGTTGGTATCCTGGTATTCATCTACCATAATATAGCGAAAAAAATTCTGATATTTTTCCAGAACTTCCGGAAATTTTTGGAACAATTTCACTGTTTGCATAATCAAATCGTCAAAGTCCAAAGCATTTTGCTCTTTCATTTTTTGTTGGTTCCTGATATAGATTTTAGAAACTACTTCTTCCCAAAAGCCGCCGATGCGGGCCTGGAATTCTTTCTCATCGATCAACTCGTTCTTGGCTTTAGAGATGGCGCCAAGAATGGCCTGGGGTTTGAATTGCTCCAGATCGATCGCCATCCCCTTCATCGTTTTTTTCATCATGGCCAGCTGATCCTGAGCGTCCAGGATGGTGAATGATTTTTTATAACCGACTTTGTCTATCTCCCGACGCAGGATTCGCACGCAGATAGAATGAAAAGTGCCTACCAGGGGCAACTCATACTTCCTATCCAGCAGTTCCGCTATCCGTTCTTTCATTTCGGCCGCCGCTTTGTTGGTAAAAGTGACCGCCAAAATATTGGCCGGCCGCACGTTCTTGTCGACTATAAGATGCGCCACCCGATGAGTGAGCGCCCGGGTCTTTCCCGAACCTGCTCCGGCAATGATCAGCACCGGCCCATCAGTCGTCTCCACCGCTTCGCGCTGGGAGGGATTAAGTTTTGATAAAATATCTGACATAGCTTACGTATTGTAACATATTTTATCTTTCAGTATAAAAATGGCCAAAAAATGTTTATCCTGGACAAAATCAAGCAAATATTCTAGTATTAATACATAATCAATCATTAGCAAGCATCAGTTATCGGATTATCTGTAACTTGTGTTTTGCCGAAAAATTATGGCTCTGACCCATAAACAAAAGGAAAAGGTGACCAGCATCGTAAAAAGGCACGAAAAAGATACCGGTTCGCCGGAATATCAGATCGCTCTTTTTACGGAAAGGATCAAAAAACTAACCAGCCACCTCAAGAAAAACAGCAAAGATTTCCATTCCCGGCGCGGTCTGCTCAAAATGGTTTCTAAAAGAAAAAGGCTTATGACTTATCTCAAAAAGACGAATGAAAAATCATATAAAGCCTTAGTGAAAAAACTGGAACTTAAAGGATAATTTCGTATCCCCGGCTAGCCGGGGATATTTTTCTTAAATATAATAATCGCACACTCATTATGAGCATTTTCAAAGAACAGCGTGTCGGCGTGCTGGTCGACATTCAAAATCTATATTACAGCGCCAAGGTTTTGCATAAAAAGAAAGTCAACTTCGATGCTGTGCTGAAAGCCTGCGTCGGCGACCGGAAATTGATTCGCGCCATCGCCTATGGCATAAAAACTATGGAAGGCCAGGAAGGAAAATTTTTTGAGGCTCTTGAAAAACAGGGTTTTGAAGTAAAAACCAAAGACCTGCAGATCTTTCCCGGCGGAGCCAAAAAAGGCGATTGGGATGTCGGTATAGCCATTGACGCCGTCAAAATGTCCAAGAGCCTGGATGCTATTGTTCTGGTGTCTGGAGACGGAGACTATATTCCGCTCGTCAAATACATCCAATCTACGACCGGCTGCCGGGTAGAAGGCGCCGCTTTCATAGAATCTACCAGCAATAAATTAATTGAAGAGTTGGATGATTTCATAAACATCAGCGAGAACAAGAAGAAGTTTTTGATATAAGTTTTCCAAGTTAGAAATAAAAAAAAGATTGGAGGTGTTTTTATGGGAACAGATTATTCTGCATACGGATCCGCCACTCCGCCCAGTCCGGAAGCGACAGGGGCGATGATGACCATTTTCGGAGGACTGTTTATATTTTTCGTGGTTTTTCTCGTAATTTTTTACGTGTATATGGCTATCTGCCTGATGAAGATAGCGAAAAAAACCAACACTCCGAACGGCTGGATGGCCTGGATTCCGATTGCCAATGTCGTTCTGATGCTTCAAATCGCTAAAAAACCGGTTTGGTGGACTGCACTCCTGCTTCTCTTTTTTATCCCGCTCATCAATGTGATTGCGGGAATCGTCTGGCTGATACTATCGATCATTATCTGGATGGCTATCTGCAAACGACTTGGAAAGCCGGAATGGATAGGCGTGCTGATGATCGTACCGATCGCCAACTTGGTCGTTCCGGGATATCTCGCCTTTTCCAACGGCGTAGCATCCGCTCAATCAGTAGAGTCAACTCCGCCCCCAATGGCTCCAGCTGCTTAAACTTAAAATCATGAAATACGAAAACGCTCCGAAAGGGGCGTTTTTTGTTTGACAAAATCCCTAAATTACGTTAAACTTCAGCTACTAATTAAGTTATTTAAAAGCCTGGAATAAGCAGAAAATGTGCCAAAAGGGAAATGGTTTATGAATTAAGATTTATGAAATTCGTAATTCGTAATTCGTAAATCCTTCTTCCATTTTTTTGGCCGGTTTGTTATTTATTGATAAACCCTGTCTTTTCTTGGGCTAAAAGAACAAATGGAATCAAAAAAATGGTCCCTCCAGATCGGGGGACGAATCCTGGAAGTCGAAACGGGACTTCTCGCCGGACAGGCCAACGGCTCTGTCACTGTTCGTTATGGCGATACAGTCGTGCTGGCTACCGCCGTTATGAGCAAATCCGCTTCGCGCATCAGCGGCTATTTTCCGCTGATGGTAGATTTTGAAGAACGCTATTACGCCGCCGGAAAAATCAAGGGCTCGAGATTTATCAAACGCGAAGGCCGTCCGTCCGACGACGCCATCCTTTCCGGCCGCGCTACAGACCGAACCATCCGTCCGCTTTTCAACCACCGGATGCGAAACGATGTGCAAGTGGTGCTCACCGTTTTGTCTTATGACGGCGAAAACGATCCGGATATCGTGGCTATCATCGCGGCTTCCACCGCCCTTTCTATTTCTGACATTCCCTGGAACGGACCCGTGGCGGCTGTGCGCGTCGGAAAAACAGATGGAGACTTTATTCTGAATCCGGTTAACGGCGAAGTGAGCGAAGGAAAATTGGATCTGCTCGTAGCCGGAACCAACGACAAGATCAATATGATTGAATGCGCTGCCAAAGAAGTGCCGGAAGAAGAAATGATAAAAGCACTGGCTTTCGCCGCTGAAGCAGTGAAAAAAATCACCGGTTTTATCTCAGATATCCAAAAAGAAGTGGGGAAAGTTAAAATGAAAGCTACTCTCGTCGAAGGCACGCCGGAATTTGAAGCGGCCATCAAAAAAATGCTCTTGGAAAACAACCTGGGCGAGATACTTTATGACAAAGATAAAAAAGTGATCGAGGAAAAAACCAGTGAGATAAAGGAAAAAATGAACACTTACATCGCAGAAAATTACCCGGAAGAAAAAGATAAACTGAAAGAAGTGGCGGAAATTGTCTTTGAAGAAGTTTCTGACGAGATCGTTCATGAAAATGTTTTAGAAAATGAAAGAAGACCGGACGGCAGAAAATTGGAAGAAATCCGGCATATCGAATGCCAAGTGGGTATTTTGCCAAGAACGCACGGCACCGGACTTTTCACAAGAGGTGAAACCCAAGCGTTGACCGTCACTACTCTCGGCTCTCCGGGAGCAGAACAAATCATTGACACGATGGAAGTGGATATGAAGAAGCGCTATATGCATCATTACAATTTCCCCCCGTTTTCTGTCGGCGAAGTACGGCCGATGCGCGGACCGGGCCGAAGAGAAATCGGGCACGGAGCGCTGGCGGAAAAAGCGCTGGTACCGGTGCTGCCTCCCAAAGAAGAATTTCCTTATACTATGCTTTTAGTTTCCGAAATATTATCTTCCAACGGTTCGTCTTCTATGGCTTCCGTTTGCGGCTCCACTCTTTCTCTTATGGACGCCGGCGTACCGATCAAAAAACCAGTGACCGGTATCGCTATGGGCATAATCGTCGGCAAAGATAAATTCAAAGTGCTGACTGATATCCAGGGACTGGAAGATCATTATGGCGATATGGATTTCAAAGCGGCCGGAACTCGTGACGGCATCACAGCACTGCAGATGGATGTCAAAGTGGACGGCGTCACTTTGGAAATGCTGGAAGCCGTGCTTAAACAATCACATAACAATCGTCTGGAAATTATGGAAAAAATCTTGGCTGTCTTGCCAGAACCCAGAAAAGAAATGTCCCAATATGCACCGAGAATTATTATTATGCAGATTAATCCTGACAAGATCAGAAACGTCATCGGTACCGGCGGAAAGATTATTAACGAAATTATCGACGAGACCGGCGTGCAGATCGACATTGAAGACGACGGATCGATCTTCATCACTTCAGTTGATGAAGCATCTGCCGAAAAAGCCAAACAATGGATCAACAACCTCACCCACGAAGTGAAGCCGGGCGAAATCTTCAACGCTAAAGTGACCCGCATTATGAATTTTGGCGCTTTTGCCGAAATTCTTCCCGGGCAAGAAGGACTGATCCACATTTCCGAAATTGCTGACAGAAGGATTGAAAAGGTAGAAGACGTCTTGAAGGTTGGCGATATCATTCCGGTGAAAGTGAAAGAGATCGACAACCAGGGCAGGATCAATCTTTCGGCTAAAGCAGTGACTAAAATAGTTTAGTCAGTATTGGCCAGTAGCCGAAAATTAAAATATGCGTTAAAATAGAAGCGACCATTGTTCGCTTCTATTTTTAATTGATATAAAAATAAAAAAATGTTTGGTATTTCTAAAAAAGATCCTTCTGCTCAAGATCAAAAAAGCGCCGACCAGGAAAAAGATCTGGTAATGGAAAATTTTCCTATCCGCACTATGAAAAAAGATATGGAAAATGCAGATAATCCTGACTATCTGGCTAATTTCAGCACTGCCGCCCCGACACCAGCCGTTACAGGAACGCCGGGAAGAGTGAGGCAGGAACTGATGAGCGACAAGCAGAGAACCAGTCCTTTTTTCAGCCAGGAAAGCGCTAGCGCTAAACCAACTTTAGAAACCAAACCAACTTTTAAAACTGAACTCGCTTCTGAAATTAAATTAGCTCCGGAAATCAAATTAGCTCCAGAGATAAAATTAGCTCCTGAAGCCAAACCGGCTCCGGAGATTAAATTAGCTCCGGAAATCAAATTAACTCCCAAAATCAATTTACCCCCGGAAATCAAATTGCCTCAGGAACAAAAAATAGACACTGCTAAACTGGCCCAGTTTAGCGCCAATGCTCCCGACACTTCTCCTTATGCGGAGAAACCAAAATCTCCCTGGGGAAAAGTGGTAGTAACCGCTGTCGTAATTTTTGTCCTGCTCCTGGCGGCTTTTGGCGGTTATTGGTTTTGGATAACAAAGCAAATATCCCCCCCAACGACCAGTTCTACGCCAACACCTGCCAACACTCCTCCCGTTCCGAATACTCCCAGTCCATCTGTCGCGTCCCTCTCTACCGACAAACCCAATTATTTGAGCATAGACATAGAAAATGCTGATAAAGACAAGATAAAAGAAGTGATAAATAGTTATGTAGCGCAAGTTTCAGGCCTCAAAACCACCACTCCCGTAGAATTCATCGTGACCGATAGCCAGAATAATCCGGTCAGTTTTGGCGCATTCGCCACGGCCTACAATTTGGCCCTTCCCGCTAACGTGATGAATAATTTGAGCGATAAATTCAGCTTATTTTTGTACAATGATAGCAACAATGTTCGCCTGGGCCTGGCCGTCGATTCCAAAGATACTACCGAAATTAATCTCAAAAAGACTTTGACTCAGGGAGAAGCTGCTCTGGCTAAAAATATAGAGCCCCTCTTTTTGCCTTCGGAATACACTATTGCCAATAAGGCCTATAACACCAGCTACTATAACGGGGCCGAGATAAGATATCTCAATATCATTTCTCCGGAAGACCTGTCCGTAGATTATACTATTTTCCAGGATAAATGGATCATCGGCACTACCAAAATGACTCTTCGCTCCATCATCGATTCCTATGCCGCTACCGCTGATGTCACCAACACTACTAATACTACCGATGCTACTGATACTAATTCCGCTGTTAAGACCACCATCAAGACCAAGACTAGCGCTACTGTTAATACCAACGCCAATACTAGTGCGACCATAGACAATACCAATTCTAATACCACCAATAGCAATAGCAGCAACTAAAAAGGCTGATTTAGAAGCATTTCAACAAGTTATCCACAGCTTTTGCCAGGAATTAGGAAAAAAGAGATTTACTTTCCAAATTTGCCCGATTAATAGTTTTTGCCAAAAATAAAAAAATACTGCTTGTTATCCTTAAAAACCGGTTATAAATGGTGCTTCTATCTACCGACGATTGACTAGTGACAGTTTTTTTGCTATAATAACAGCATACGAATAGCGCACTACGAATGCGCCCATACAAATTTCGAGAGAACTTTAAAAATATAATATTATTACCTGTGTACGGCAGAATGGTTTTCAATGGCAATTTCCCCCTATTTGCCATTGAAAATTATTCTGCTGTCCAAGCGTTATCTTGATAACATCAAAATAACCGCCTCCGTGTTCTGACCGGAGGACCCTAAAAAATAAAAACAAAAAAAACTTTTTATAAAAAAAATACAAAAAATAAAAAGTAAGTTCTTTACCAAAGGCTTAATGCCAGAGGACGGTAGAAGAAAAAATCTTATTATCAGAGATAAGAAAAACCGACATATTGATAAAATATGTGTACATTATAACATTAGCGCCTTCACCCGGGCGCAAACGTTTCCGTGTTGCACATTACTTTATGTCAAAAACCGGGGCGTTCCCGCCTAAATTATTATTTATTCGGGCGTTCGAGCGCCCTGGTAACCATTCCATTTGTACCAGGTCAATTTGAATTATCTATTTGGAAGCACCGAGAAGGGTGTTTTTTTGTTACAAAAAAGTATACAATTACACTATATAAATATATGACCACTATCAAAAGACAATTCGGCGATATGGGCGAGAAAGCCGCCGCTAAATATTTGAAAAACAAGGGCTACGAAATCTTGGGCTTTAATTTTAAAAACAATTCCGGGCGGATGCTCGGTGAGATCGATATCATTGCCAAAGATAAAGAAGAGATAGTTTTTGCCGAAGTGAAAACCAGAGGAATGGAAAAATACGGTGATACTCTGCCGGAAGAAAACATCACCAGGGCCAAGCTCCATAAGATGGACAAGATCGCCCAGGTTTATCTGCGGCGACACAAACTGGAAAATGCCGCTTATCGCTTCGACGCCCTGTCCGTCTGGCTGGATTTAGCCCAAAAGACAGCTAAAATAAAGCATATTTCGCATTTGTAATTTCTAAGCGTTCTTGATATAATTTATTTAGACATTAATCATTATTTTGAATTTTATGACACTGGATCCAAAAACAATCGAAGAGCTAAAAAATCAGCTTCTCAAGGAAAAAGAAGAATTGGAACGTGACTTGGCCAGGATTGCCCGACCGGTGGATAAGAAAGAAGGCGACTACGAGACTACTTTCGACGACATCGGCTCCGATCGCGAGGACAACGCCACGGAAGTCGATCAGTATAGCGACAACCTGCCGGTGGAGACGACTCTTGAACATAGGCTTCGGGATATTATGGATGCGCTAAAGCGTATGGAAGACGGCACTTACGGTATCTGCGATAATTGCAAAAAAGAGATAGCCGTTGAGAGACTGAAAGCCAATCCAGCCGCCAGGACTTGCATCTCTTGTAATTGATTTTCCGCAAGCAAGAATGAATAAAAATAAAGTATTGATTGCAATCTTCTTCTTTGTTTTAGTTTCATTCGACCAAATTTCAAAATATATCATCCGCCACACGGGCGGATTTTATATTTGCAACAAGGGAGTGTCGTTTGGATTGCCATTTTTCACATTGGCTTTCTTTATATTAGGAATATTTTTGTTTTTTTATGTCTTTAATTTGAAATTTAAAATTTTTAATTTAAAATCAATTTCAAATTTGAAATTTCAAATTTTAAATTATTCCAAACTCACGCTTTTAGGTATTATTTTAATTATTTCTGGAGGACTATCCAATATTGCCGATAGAATTATGTCTGGTTGCGTCATTGATTTTATCGATCTCAAATTCTGGCCAGTGTTTAATTTGGCGGATATATACATAACTATTGGTGGTATAATTATCCTATGCGTTTTATTTTTTAAACAAAGATAATAATTTTCAATTCACAATTTTCAATTTTCAAACAATTTTCAATGATTCAATTTAAAAAATTAGATCATTGATAACTTGGAAATTGTTTAGAAATTAGAAATTGAAAATTAGAAATTAAAGATTTATGTCCTCAAAAGTCCTCTCCGCCGCCACCATCGGCCTCAATAGCGAACTGGTCGAAATAGAAGCTGATACCGTATCAGCCGGGCTTCACGTTTTCAATATCGTCGGTCTGCCCGATATGGCCGTCAAAGAATCGCGCGACCGGGTGAGCGCCGCCATCAGAAACAGCGGCTTTTTCCCGCCTCATCGGGCCGGACGCGTCACTATCAATCTGGCGCCAGCCGATCTCAAAAAAGAAGGGCCGATTTATGACCTTCCGATATCCTTGGCTTTTCTTCTGACCACCGACCAGATCGAATTTGATTTCAGAGATAAACTATTTCTGGGAGAACTGTCTCTTGACGCTAAAGTCCGGCCGGTGAAAGGTGTGCTGCCGATGGCCATTCTGGCCAAAGAAAGAGGCATTTCGGAAATTTACGTCCCGCGGGAAAACGCCGCCGAAGCTTCCATCATTGAAGGACTGTCGGTCATTCCGGTAGAAAATTTGACCGATCTTATCTCCCACCTGAGGAAAGAGACAACCTTGGCGCCTAGTCCTAAAATAAACCTGGAAGAATTTTTCGCCATTGATGAACATTTTTGCGATATGAAAAATATCCGCGGCCAGGAACACGCCAAGCGCGCCTTGGAAATCGCCGCGGCCGGCGGCCACAATGTCATTCTCAACGGTCCGCCGGGATCAGGAAAAACGATGCTGGCCAAAACGATGGCTTCTATCCTGCCTAAATTAACTATTCCGGAAGCCCTGGAAATTACCAAAATATTTTCCGTCGCCGGAAAACTGCCGAGAAACACCGCCCTCATCACCAAAAGACAATTCCGTTCGCCCCATCACAGCGCCAGCGCCGTCTCGCTGGTCGGCGGCGGAACGTTCCCTCGGCCGGGAGAAATCAGTATGGCGCATCGCGGAATATTATTCCTGGACGAATTTCCGGAATTTTCCCGATCGGTCCTGGAAAATATGCGCCAACCCCTGGAAGACGGGGTGATTACCGTTTCGCGCGCCCAGGGAACGCTGGAATTTCCAGCCAGATTCACGCTGGTCGCCGCGATGAACCCTTGTCCTTGCGGCAACGCTACCGATCCGGAAAAAACTTGCGCCTGCAGCCCAGCCGGCATCATCCGCTATCAGCGAAAAATTTCCGGGCCGATTATGGACCGCATCGATCTCCACGTGGAAGTGCCGAGGATCAAGTTCGAAAAATTATCCGAAGACCGGGAGGGAGAAAACTCCGCCTCTATCAGAGCGCGCGTGGAAAAAGCCAGAAACATCCAGAAAGAAAGATTCTCCGGCAGTCGGATTGTCACCAATAGCGATATGGAAAGCGATGAGATAAAGAATTTTTGCGCTCTTGATTCCGGATCGCTTGAGCTTATGAAGAGCGCCGTCTCCCATCTCCATCTGTCCGCCCGGTCCTATTACCGGATCATAAAAGTAGCCAGAACGATTGCCGATTTGGAAGGAAATGATAAAATAGAAGCCCGGCATATTGCCGAGGCGATACAGTATCGGTTTAAGACGGAATAGTTCTGAATAATTTTGAATTTTGAAGCTCGAATTTTGAAATAATTTTGAATGTTTCAATTTCGAAATTCAAAATTAAATCATTATTTCAAAATTCAAAATTAGAAATTCAAAATTATAACAGCTTATGATTTTAAAGAAATATTTAAAATTCGTCATTATAGCCGTACTGGCACTGTTCGCCTACAAGGCTTTTGCCTTTTTCGCCTCTTCTCCCGATTCCATTAGCTTTGACAATTCTTCCAAAACCATCGAACTGGATGACAACGGACTGGATTATAAAATAGATACCAGCGCCAATACTATCGGGGATGTTCTGAAAGAAAATAATATCAACCTGGGCGATCACGACCAGATTTCTCCGGCGCTCGAGACAAAAATTTATCCCGGCACCAACATTGAGATCAAACGCGCTTTGAAAATAAAAATATCGGTCGATGGAAAAAACATCGATGGATATACTTTAGCCAAAACCGTCGGGCAAGCGGTGACGGAAAACGGAATAACTTTGGGCCGGCTGGACAAGACCGTACCGGATATGGAAACTCTCCCGCAAGATAATATGAGTATCGCAGTTTTGCGCATCAACGTGGAAGAAATTACTACTGACGAAGATATCGATTTCAAAACTATTACCGCCACTGATTCCAAAATGGGCTGGCGCGAAAAAAATGTCACCACGCCGGGAGAAAAAGGCACGCGGGAAGTGAAATACCGGGTAACTTACAAGAATGACCAAGAAATTTCGCGCGTGGTTTTAGGAAAAAATATAGTCAAAGATCCAGTCACTCAGGTGGAAACGCAAGGCACCTACGTCAAAACCGGAAAAGCGGACAACGGGCAGGGGACGTGGTATTCTTATCAGGGCGGACTTTTCGCTGCCAGCCTCACTATTCCTCACGGCAGTTATGCCCGCGTCACCAACACCGCCAACGGAAAATCAGTCATCGTGCAAATTAACGATTCCGGCCCGTATGGTAAAGGCCGCATAATCGATCTCGACAAAGTAGCTTTCCAAAAAATCGCCGACATCGGCGCCGGAGTGATCGGAGTGAAGGTGGAGGAAGTGCTAAACTAAGTTTTATGAAACCAAAAAAATCTTTAGGCCAAAATTTTTTGAGAGACAAGAAAGTTTTAGAACGGATCATTGGATCCGCTGATTTGAAGCCGGATGAGTTGGTGGTGGAAGTGGGGCCGGGGGAAGGAGTGTTGACGAGAGAATTAGTGAGGAAAATAGAAAAAGTGATAGCGATTGAGATCGATAGAAACCTGGCAGAGAATTTAAAAAAGAATTTTGCCGGTAATAAAAAAATAGAAATTATTAATAATGATATTTTAAAAATAAATTTGCCGGAATTAATATTGCACTATAAGCTAGAAGCTAGAAGCTATAAGCTAATAGCCAACATTCCATATTACATCACCTCACCAATAATCCAACTTTTTTTAGAAACAAAATATCCGCCCAAAGAAATGATCCTGATGGTGCAAAAAGAAGTGGCGGAGCGGATTTGCGCGAAACCGGGAGAAATGAGTATCCTAGCGGTCAGCGTGCAATATTACGCTAAGGCAGAATTGCTATTTTATGTCGATAAAAAGGCGTTTTATCCCGTACCAGAAGTGGATAGCGCCATTATTCGTGTAACGCATAACTCGGAACGCGTATCGCCGGAAGAACGCAAAAAATTATTTCGCGTAGTGAAAGCTGGATTCAGTTCCAGAAGAAAAACTTTGCTTAATAATTTAGCTAACAGTTTTCATCTCCCGAAAAATATAGCCGAAGAAAAAATAAAAAAAGCCGGAATCAATCCGACTTCGAGAGCGCAAGATTTAAATGTTGATGATTGGAAAAAACTGAGCGAATTATTTACTTAGAAAAACAATATACACCAAAATTATTCCATAAACCGCCACGATGGAAAGAATTGTCCCAGGAAGTTTCCTGGGTTTTATTTTTGGCGAAATCATCGCCAGAAAAGTGACAACGGCAAAAAATAAAGCCCAGAAAAAAAGGCGCATTTCATTGATGATAAAAACGGACAGCATATAGACGATAAATATACTTGCTGCCACCAGCAGCCGCCCCTTTTGTTCTCCCAGCAGCACCGGGATAGTCCAGACGCCGTGTTTCTTGTCTCCGGCGATATCCTTGAAATCCTTGATGGGAATGGCCAAAGTATAAGCCAGAAAGAGAAGAAGGATTATTCTCCAAGGCACATTATGGATAGCCTGGTCGGAAGTCAAGAGGATAAAACCGGAAAACACCACCATAAGAGAAGCGGTGGCGCTGACGGCCGTAGCAATGACGGGAAATCTTTTCAATCGGAAAGGAAAACAGGAATAGCCCCAGGCGATCAGCTGATAGACAAAAAGCAAAACAAAAAAACTGGTGCCTACCGTCACGGCACCCAAAAGAGAAAGCAGAAAGCAAGTGATGCCCAGATGGGCATAATCACGCATCGAAAAAATTCCCATCGGCAACGGCCGCCTGACATTGGTTATCTTGTCTATTTCCAGATCTTCTATATCATTGGCGATGACCGAAGCTTTCCAGGCCAGCCAGATACTCAGAATCATAGTGAACACCGCAAAGACGGAAAAGATATCGAGATTAAAATTCTCCGGATAGCTCAGAAAGCCCAGCCCCATCCCCACAAAAAATAGTCCGGCGTGATAGATGAGCTGGGGATAACGAAAATTCCCGATCACTGCCCATAATTTTTTGGCATCCATCCAATAAAAAATGACGAGCAATAATAATATGAGGAAGGGGAAATAAATAAGATCCAGCTTGAAAGGAAAAGCGTAGGCGAAGCCCGGCGGAGTGAGGCCCCAGATTTTGTTGGGCGAACCGAAAAGCTGGGCTATCTCGAAAGCCTGGATATCGCCCAATTTTTTTCCTCCTCCGAAAATATAATAAATATAGGCCAGGATGGTCGGAAAGCAACCCATAAAAAACAGAATGATGTAAGAAAAAATGGCCGTAATCAATGATTTCAGTATATCTTTTGTTCTCACGAACACCAACGCCGAGAGAAAAATGATGGCCGAGATAAAAACGATCCGGGTGCCGAAGTAAACTATGCCGGAAGGCAGATGACCAAAGATGGTGAAAAATTGCAGCTGCAGATCTTTCCAGCTGCTGATGATATAGAAGCTCCAATATACTTCGCCTTTCGTTTTGATCATATCAAGGAGCGGTGGGAACAAGATCATAAGAGAGGCCCAGGTAAAAACGCCCGCCAGTTTTTTGGGATTTGTTTTCAGGATCCCGCTCAAAAGCAGCCAAAGCAAAATAAAAGACACAATAAAAAAATAAAGGTTGTGGATAATTTCAATTATCACTTCATAAAAAGAGATGGAAACACTCTTGGCAATGAACTGCTCTTCAAATATCCGGAGAATGATGATGCCCAGAAAAGTAGCTGAGAAAGCAGCTAAACTAATTTTTTGTTCGATTAAGCTGTCGACTATTTTCCTCAATTTATCCATACTTAAAATCTAGCAGTCCTGAATGAATATGGCAATGCCTCTTCTCTACTCGACAAAATATTTTTGTGGTATAATTTAAGCGACTATGAAAATAAAAAACATCCATGTATGTTTAGCGATACTATGCTGCTTAGTATTTTTAAGCTTTGCTTTTTTTGTCAGCGCCCAGCAAGCCCAACAAAACGGCAGCACGCAAAATAATGTCTTTCTGGACTCCGATCAGGACGGACTGACCGACCAGGAAGAGAGAGCGCTAGGCACTGATCCTTATAATCCGGATACGGATGGCGACGGTTATTCCGACGGAGCGGAAGTTAAGAGCGGCTATGATCCCCTGAAAGCCGGACCGGATGACAAACTCATTCCCGATGCTGGAAATGCCTCTTCCGATCAGGGAAACACTTCAGGAGATCAGGCTCAAAGCCCGAATCTGACTAACGAAGTAGCCCAAAAAATAACCGATCTCACTGACACTACCGACCCGAGCGATCAGCAGGTATCTATGGACCAGATCCAATCCATCATCGACCAGTCGATCAACCCCGGCCAGACCGCCGTAGATGGAGCCTCCACCACCGCCAGTCAAAGCCAAACGAGTGATATCACGCCCCAATTTACCATAAAAGATATCAAGATCCAAAAACAGAACTATAAAAATCTTTCCGACAGCGAAGCCGCGAAAAAGAAAAAGGAAGATTTTGCCAACTATATTTCTGCCGTCTATTACATCCTGTCCAGCAACTCGCCCAAGCCCATCACTTCCGCCCAAGATATCACCAGCGTCGCTTCTTCTATCAGCCAGGAAGTGATGAGTGCCATAGATAGCCGCGATTCCAGCTCGTTGGATGACCTAAGCAAAAGCGGGGACAAAATGCTGGAGCAACTTAAGGAAGTAGAAGTGCCCGCCGATCTGGTAGATCTTCACCTCAAAGCGATGAATTTCGCCTCTTTGGCCCAACAAATGAAATCTAGCCTCAAGCCGAACGCCGCCGATCCGCTTTCTGATATAGTCAGCCTGTCCAAGCTCGATGCTTTTGTCCAAAGTTTATCCGAATTTTCCGACGAAGCCCAAACTAAGTTCGATCAATACGGACTGACTTTCGACGATATCCAGGGTAAACTCAAAGATTTAGGAGTCAGCTCCACTGATTTAGATTTAATTAAAGCCCTGACAGCAACAACCTCAACAACATCAACCCAATAGACAAATAATGCAAAAAAATATAAAAAAATTTATAGTAGTTACGATACTGGCTTTTTGTATTTCTTTTTCTCCAATTTTTGCCTCAAAATCTTATGCCTGGGATGCTATTCCGGCGGCTTCTTTCAAGCAGATGCTGGAAGAAATTTCTAAACGCATCGAAGGAATAATTTTGGGCGCCCTGAAACAGCAGGCCGCCAAGATGCTCAATCAGCAGACCAACAAACTGGTCGGTGGCGGCAAAGGCAAACAGCCGATGTTCATTACCAACTGGCAGGATTATATGGTAAAGCAGCCGCAAAATGTCACCAAAACATATATGAACGACTATCTGAGCAAGATCACTTCCGGCAAAGGATCGGCAACCGGCTACCAAAGCAGTAGCAGTAGTGGAATTGGAGGACTGCTTGGCAGTGGCAGTTCGGGAAGCAGTTCGGTAGGCAGCTTGGTAAGCAGCCTGTTAGGCGGAGGCGGAGGAAATTATTCCAGCCAATTAGTCCAGCAGGCCAAGAAAACCGTCGTTACTCCGCCCCAACCCAAAATGACCCTCCAGGGAGACCCGTCAAAAATGCTCGCTCAGGGCAATTTCAAACTTCTCGATAGTTTTCTTTCCGGCATCAATAATCCCTGGTCTTTTATGGCCAACGCGGCAGCCGAAAACCAGAAACAACTGACTCAACAACAACAAATCGCCAAAACCAAAGCTGTAGCCTATCAAGGATTCAAAGGCACCGGCGATAACACTAAAGGCACTGGCACCATCAAGACGCCAGGATCTCTCGTCAAAGATAACACGGCCAATGTCCAGGATATCGGCAACAAAATTATCGCCGCCGCCACTCATCCGGAAGAAGTCATCACTGCTGTAGTCACCAAGATGATAACCCAGGTCATAACGCAAGGCATCGGCAACGTCCAGCAAATGATCAGCCAGCAAGTGAACGCCGCCGCCAAAGCTACCGGACTTGTAAACTCAAACATATTACAAAGTGGTCCCAGTGCCGCTTACAAGACATCCTCCTCCGGCATCAACATCAATTCACTCCTGAAATAAGATATCGGATTTTATATTTTATATAAAAATGAATAGCAAAACAAAAAACAAAAAGATTTATCTCCTATCGGCGATTTTTGTGTTGGTAATGGTAATTGGTTTTGGATGGGAGAAAAACACAAAAGCATCAACCTTCACGGATACTACTGACACAACCGATTCGTCAACAACAAACGCGTTTACAAATACTACTGGTACGACTGATCCGGCAACAACAAATGCGTTTACAAATACTAATACTCCGACTGATCCATCAACAAAAAACGCGTTTACAAATGTTGATCCAAATGCTACCCAAGGCGCTGGCTTGCAAAGTGATATTGCTGCTGCAGCTGCAGCTAAGAGTAGCAGCACTAGCACGGACCTGTGCCCAGGTATGAGCTTTTGGAGCCCAATACCATCAATATTAAACTGCATCTTCCTTGTAATTGCAAAACTCTTAGTAATTGTCGTGAAAGCAATTTTCACTTTATTCATAACCATCATCGCTCCCAGCAACATAACCAATGTCGTAGGAAATTCGATAATATATCAAATGTGGGCAATGGTACGGGATGTTCTTAATGTCTGTTTCATTATGGCCATTCTCTTTTCCGCTTTTTGCACCATCTTTCAGATCCAGAAATACAGCTACAAAAATATGCTCATTACCATCATCGTTATGGCGCTTCTGGTTAATTTCAGTTTTCCCATCGCCCGGGTTATCATAGATATCTCCAATGTCCTGATGTATTCCTTTGTCCAGGGGCTTGGCATAACCAGCGGAACTGGCGGATTTACGGGTCAGATTCTTACTAAGAGCGGACTAGACACGCTTGTGTCAGGCATAACTAGCGTAGCTAATGCAAGTCCGGTCTTCTTAATTGCTCTGGTAATCTTCCTGTTTATATTCGGCATGACTCTTCTGATCATCGCCGTCCTGTTCGTCATCAGACTGGTGGCCCTGGCCATTCTCATTATTTTTTCCCCTATCGCTTTTGTCGGCCCGACTCTGCCATTCCTTTCTAAATATTCCGGCGAGTGGTGGGATAACCTGTTTAAATATTGCTTTTTCGGACCCATTATGGTTTTTATGTTATACGTCTCTCTAAAAATGATGACAGCCATTAGTTCTATGGGAGGAGCAATGCAAACCACAGCAGGACAAACAGGAGAAGCCGCCACCACCAAACTAGTCGGATCCATCGCTTTTTTCTCCATTCCCATCGTTATCTTGTGGTTCGGTATGGCTGTCGCCCAAAAAATGAGCATCGCCGGCGCCGGAGCACTGGTCGACGGCGCTTCCAAATTCGGCAAGGGAGCAGGGAAGAAGCTTAGCGGATATAATGCTACTAAAAAACGATACGATGCATATAAAGATGAGAGAAAAACAAGAGCTGACGAGAAATTCAAAAAGAATTGGGGCAAATCACTTGGTCAGAAAGTTAATAATCTGCAAGACAAAGCTCAAACAATATTGCCCAAAACAAAAAAGGATCGTTTTGGAAGCGAGGCAGCTCAAAGACGCTTGGATATGAGATTAAAAACAGTTAATAAAGAAGCTGTTAAAAATGCCGCAGAAGGAAAAGAAGGAGATGGAACTATTGATCTCGTTTCCAAAATTAGCACCACTATAAATATGATTCCGGACGACAGAGCCAAATTATCAAAACAAGACAAGATTAGTAAGGCAGCTGAGGTGAAGCAGGCTATGTCTCGAGGAAAAGAATTTGAGATGGAGGTTCAAAACAGAATCAAGACAAGAGTGGCAGGATCAGAAATGGATAAGTTCGTTAATGACAATAAGCTTACGGGTGCTGGTAAAGATGAGATAAAATCTGCTTATTATGCCGCGGCCAGAAAAGTAATTGATGAAGGAGAAAAGGCTAAATAATCTATATGCCAAAAACAATAGACAGCGATTTGCTAACAACATTAGAAGAATTTGATGCTATAATGAGACTTCAAAGCCCTTATCTTTTGCCTTCCCAAAATGATATTCTGGCTAAAAAAAAGATAGCCTTTTTAGTGGCCAGCAAAAACGAAGAGGAGATTTTACTTGTTTCTCCTGGCGGATTCCTAAGCAGCACCGTATTGGCCGGAATCACCGAAAAAAATATAGAACACGTTGCCAAGAACGCTCCACGGGAATACAAGAAAAATATTATTGAAGCTTTAGGCAATCAGGAAACAATGAAAGAAATTATGGAGATCGCTAAAGCCATGGATGACGATTTGGGAAGAAATATCACCAAAAATCAGGACCGGATCAGAAACGTCATCCAATATATCAAAGACAATATACAAGTTTTTCAATTTTAATGAAATATGACAATTTATCCATACCAACAAATTAGCGATCGGGATGATCGGGATAACTCAGAGTATGATCTGGATTCCGAGAAAATGAGAATTGAAGCAGGAACGGAAGAGATAAAAAAAGAACTGGTCGTCCGCTGGAAAGAAGACTACAAAAATAGCCTTGTTTTTCCTGACAAATTACACTTGGTCAATCCTCAGCTGATTGATTTTTTGCTGTCCTACCAAAATGTTCTTCTTTATAACGACATCGCCAAAAAATTTCGATTGCTTCCGGAGCAAAGAGATATGCTGCCGCAGATCGTCTGGCATATTTGCCTCAATAATGATTGGGAAAGAACGCCGGATATTATAAAAACTAATTTAGGGGTTTCCGATTCCAATTCGATAACTGATTCATTGAACAGTATTTTATCCCAAGCCAAAGAAATGGTCCGAAAGCAAGGCACCATTTCCCAAAAGTATAGTGAGGAAAAACCGGCGCCGGAGAAAAAAGTCAGCGTCACTCTCCAGGAAGCTCTGAGGACCTATCCGGAATTGGGCGAGCAATCGATCTCGTCACAAAAAATAACGCTCAAAGGTTTTCCGGATCCCGTCCGTCCCTCCATCAAAAATTGGCTCTCTGAATATACTTTTGCCTTAGGCTATGACAATCACACGACCATTTCCAGAAATAATTTCCTGTTCCAAAATGAAAATGCCAAGGCGCTCAGCAACCAGGACAGACAGAAATTGTCCTACCTCCTGAAAGCTTTTGATGAAAAAAGTCCGATTACCGTCGACGTGGCCACGAAACAAATAATGTTTCCTGAGGTGGAAGTGATCAGTGAACAAAAGCCAGTGAACAGTGAACAGAACAGCGGACGAAAATCAATCGGTTGGCAAGATGCTCACTCCTTTCCAAAAAATTCCCGCGCTGATGATATTCCTAAAAAAGATAATGCAGTCCTTTCATTCGATCATAGACCGGAAAGCGTTTCTGCTGCTAACAATATGAAATTTTCCTCTCCGCAAAAATTACCCTACGAAAAAGCCGATGAGAAACCAAAAGTTATGCCCCAACCGATCGAACCTAAACCAGCACCGATCCAACCCCCGGCAGTCCAACCACAACCAAGACCAATGATAATTTCATCAGGTTACAACAGGCAAGAACCGGAAGAGAAAGAAAAACAACCGCCGCAAAACCAGCCGCTGCCGAGAAACGTAGTAGACTTAAGAGAATAATTATGTTATTTAACGTTCCTCAATTCATCGACATAGAAGACAAGATCGTCGGACCGCTCACCGGAAAACAACTCGGCTGGCTGGCTCTGGGAGCTGTGGTGGTGATGGTCCTCTGGTTTTTTCTCAACACTGTCGCTTTCTATGGCAGTGCCGTTGTCGTCGCTCTTATGTTCGGCGCTTTGGCCTTTTATAAACCATATAATCAGACCCTCCTGGCTTTCATTATGTCTTCCGTCTATTTTATGACCCGTCCGCGGATGTATATCTGGAAAAGATTGCCAGAAGCTATCAAACCCATCGCCAAGCGCGGGAGAAAAGACGAGAGACCGCACGAGAAAAAGAAACTATCGGGAGAAAAAATTGGAGATATTTCCCGTATGCTGGATTTCAAAAAAAAGTAAACTATGGAAACATTACATTCGGATAAAATTTCAAAAAAAACTACCACTTCCGCCACCCAACAATACCTGGACGTAGCCGAGGTCAAAGAGGACGTGATAGTTTTGAAAAGCGGAGCGCTGAGAAGCGTTCTGGCTGTTTCTTCCATCAATTTTGAACTTAAATCGAGCGATGAACAGGACGCCATCATCACCCAATACCAGAATTTTCTCAATTCCGTCGATTTTCCTTTGCAAATTATCATTAGTTCCCGAAAATTGAATATGGAAAACTACCTCAATTTCCTGACAGAAAAAGAAAAAAAACAACCCAATGAACTCCTGCGGCTGCAAATTTCCGAATATCGCACTTTCATCGATCAGCTGATCTCCACCACTAATATTATGGATAAAAATTTCTATATCATTGTTCCGTTTTCACCCATCGAAAGCAAGGAGAAAGGATTTCTCACCAATCTCGGCAATATGTGGAGCCCGAAAAAAAATATCATTGAAAAAAGAGAAAATTTTGAGACCTACAAAAACCAACTTTTCCAACGCGTGGATCACATCACCGCCGCTCTCTCCGGCATCGGCCTGCGCATCGTTCCGCTCAAAACCCAGGAACTCATCGAGTTATTATTTAATTCCTATAACCCCGAGGTTTATAACGCCGTGGAACTGAAAGACGCCAGCCAGATAGAGTTGAAATAATTTTAAATTTTCCGCGCCTATGCCTTTATTCAAATTCAATAAAAAAAGCGAAGTCCAGGACGAGCTGCTCCAGAGCGAAAAATATTATCAGGAAGGAGTAGCCCGGCTCAATGACCTTATCGCTCCGGCCGCCATCAAGATCGCTCCCCGTTCTATCCGCGTGGGGGAAATTTTGGCTTCCACTATTTATGTAGTCGCTTATCCCCGCTATCTCCAGAGCAACTGGTTTTCTCCCATCATCAACATCGATATGCCGATCGATATCTCGATGTTCATCCATCCGATCGATACTTATGATATTTTGAAAACGCTGAAAAAAAGCGCTACCCAGGTGGAATCAGAACTGCACATCGAACAAGCCAAAGGAATGATCAGGGATCCGGCTCTGGAAACCGCGATGCAGGATATCGATGAGCTGCGCGACAAACTCCAGCAGGGAACGGAAAAATTTTTCCGTTTCGGGCTCTATATCACCGCTTACAGCGAGACAGAAAAAGAGCTCAATGAACTGACAAGATCTATCGAAGCCATTTTGGAAGCGCAGCTGGTTTATGTGAAGCCCGCTATTTTCAAATCAGAACAGGGATTCAATTCTTCTCTGCCTCTCGCCAATGACGAGCTCGACGTGGGCACTTCTATGAACAGCGCCCCTCTTTCTACCACTTTTCCTTTTGTTTCTTCCACTCTTTCCGATAACCGCGGCATTCTCTATGGCATCAACCGGCACAACAATAGCCTTATTATTTTCGACCGCTTCAGTATGGAAAACGCCAATATGGTGGTTTTTGCCAAATCCGGCGCCGGAAAAAGTTACACCATCAAGCTGGAAACGCTGAGATCTCTGATGCTCGGCATCAATGTCATCATCATCGATCCGGAAAATGAATACAAGCATCTTTGCGATGCTGTCGGCGGCACTTTCATCAAAATATCTCTCAATTCCCCAAACCATCTCAATCCTTTTGATCTGCCCAAAGTGGGGGAAGACGAAGATCCGGAAGATATTTTGCGCAACAATACCGCCAATCTCATCGGCCTTTTGCATATTATGCTCGGATCCGTCACCCCCGAAGAGGATTCTGTCCTTGATCGGGCCGTCCGGGAAACTTATAGCGTGCGCGATATCACCGCCCAGTCTAATTGGGCCGCCTTCACCCCCGAAGCTTATCCCACGATGTCCGATCTCTATCAGATCCTGCGCTCGATGGACGGGGGAGAAAATCTGGCCATCAGGTTGGAAAAATACACTGAAGGCATCTTTTCCGGCTTTCTCAACAACGCTACCAACGTCAAAGTGGACAACCAGCTGATGGTTTTCAATCTCCGCGATATGGAAGAAGAGTTGCGCCCGGTCGCGATGTATATCGTGCTGCAGTATGTCTGGAACGAAATGCGCACTAATATGACTAAAAGATTGGTACTGGCCGATGAAGCCTGGGTGATGATGAAATATGAAGACGCCGCTTCTTTCCTTTTCGGCATCGCCAAACGCTGCCGAAAATATTATACCGGCCTCACCACCATCACGCAGGACGTCAACGATTTTCTTTCTTCCCGTTACGGCAAAGCCATCGTGACTAATTCTTCCATCCAGCTGCTTCTGAAGCAATCACCGGCCGGCATCGATATCATTTCGGAAACGTTTTATCTGACCGATCAGGAAAAGTTTTTGCTTCTGGAAAGTAACGTCGGGGAGGGCATTTTCTTTGCCGGCACCAAGCACGTGGCTATAAAAGTAGCGGCTTCCTATTCCGAAGACCAGGTCATCACCACTAATCCGGCGCAACTTCTGGAAATCGAAGAAGCCAAAAAAGAATTAGAGCAATAGTTTCACACTGAAAAAATATGGATTATAAAAGTCGATTACGCTCTGTCCGCCAAAACAATCCTCCTCAGGAAGCCAAAAAATTGGCCGTCGCTGCCACTCCGGTCGGATTTATCAGTCTGATCACTCAAATACAGATGGGCGACTGGCCGTACGTCCTGGCTATGCTTGCCGCTTTGCTCAAAGACTTTCTGAATCCCTTCGAAGTCACCGGCATTCTTTACATCCTGATTGTCGTTCTTACCTTCTGCACCTCCATTTTTATTTTTTTTATGATGCTTCTCGGTAGTTTTTCCGAAGGTGGAGGAAGATCGGCGCGCAGAAAGGGAAAGCAAAGCGCGGCAATGATGAAAAGAGGATTAGTTCTTATGGGCGGCACTGTCGTGGACCTGCTTCCTGGCATAAATTTCATACCTTGGGAATTTATCACTGTGCTTATCATCTATGGTATGGTGCTTATGGCCAGAAAACAAGCCAAAGAAGAATAAAAACAACAACAATATGCCGAGGCAGCTTAAGAAAAAAAGTTGGTGATATAATATACTAAAATCATAAAATAGGTTATAATGTTTACAGATAAAACAAAAATAAATATTTTTTTCTCTCTCTACCTGCAGGATATTGTCACTGTCATCATTGCTGTTGTTTGTTTGACCCTATCATTAGTTTTTCCGGCTGTTGGAATCGTCCAGATGCTGACCAAAAATATTTTTTTTCTGATCATAGTTCCCGTTCTTTACATAAAATATATCCGCAAAGAAAACCTCAAAGATTTCGGGCTGAATCTCAGAAACAAAAAGATAGGCATCATCGGAGGAATTATTATGCTTGCCGTTTTAGCGCTCATTTCCTTCGCCTATACTCAATTTGCCGGTTTTCAGGATAATTACCAACTGCCGGGCTATGTCGTAGACCATTTCTGGTATTTTGTTTTTTATGAACTGGTTTTTGTCAATTTTTTTCTTTTTATCTACGATTTTTTCTTTCGCGGGTTTATCCTTTTTTCCCTAACACCGAAATTCGGCCTGTGGGCCGTATTGGCCCAGGCGGTTATATTCTGGAGCACACTTCTCCTCACCAAAAATTTCACCTGGGCCCTGGCTCCCACCATCATCCTCGCTCCGGCTTCCGGAATCCTGACCTACAAAAGCAAATCGTTTATTTATTCCTATACCGCCAGCATAATTTTTATGATCTTCCTCGACGCTTATCTTATTCATTCCATAAAATAAAAATGAGAAAAATAAATAAAATCGTTAAATTAATATTTCTCCTTTTGGTTATTTTTTTCCTGTCCCTCCCGCATCAGGCGCTGGCTGATATTGCCGGTATGAGTCCCACCGACGTCATGAATGAGATCCTCGGTGATTTGGGAGTAAACAAAACTGAACTGGCAAAAAATGTTGACGTGGTAAACTCCGCTCGCTATAAAAAACAGGCGCCTGAAGTAGCTCTCAATTTCGATCCGGCTAATCCCGTGGTGGGTCAAAAAGTGACAGTAGTGGCCACTCCCTCCTATTTTTTGAACGATGTTAAGAATAATTATTTCACTTGGTTTCTGAAAACCGCTGATTGTTCCGATGTTAGCGACGGCAAAAGCTATCACTACAGTAAGGACTGCGATCTAAACAATGACCATAAGGTGAACATTGAAGACGAAAAAATCAGGGCGATGCGGATACTGGCCGGCAATGATTTCGATTGGCAGAACGAAAGTTATTCCAGCGATGATGATAACGATGGTTACAAGGCAATCTGGGGAGGCAACGATCAGGGCAATAAAAATCACTATTGTTATGTTCGCAATATTACTTCCGGATTGGATTATAAAATAGATTGTGACGACCATCTTTTCCCCCACGCTCCGGGAGAAAGCACCGGCGATAGTTCGTTCGGCGCTGGCGAAGAAAAATTCTGGCACACTAATCCGCATAACCCCGATACGGCCGCCACCGGCAACAGCGACGAAGCTAATGTCGTCGGATTGGGAGAAAACACATTTTCCTGGACTTATAATAAGGGAGATGAGGTAGGCGTAGTGGCAGAAGGAGTTTCTGTGGATCCAACCTCATACAAGGATTCGTCATATAAGACTATGTGGGCCACTCCCAAGCCTCTTTACGGCACCAACACTGGCTTGGAAGAAGGCACTGTTACTGACAGTTCCAGTAGCACAGCCAACAATGTTGACATAAACGGATCTCTCGCCACCGGACACAGCGTCATCACCGTTGTCGCCACGGAAATAGATACTGAGTTTAACAGTGATAACACCAAGGCCACTATAACCACTAAAATAACTACCACCACTACAGAATATGACAACCTTGATGGAACCGGTAACGCGGTTAGTGTCAACGGACCATCCACTGAAACCACTACCGAAACTGAAGATATAAGCGATAAAATAGGCATTTCCAAATCCAGTGATTTAAACGATCTTCTGTATAGAACTTTTGTTGATCCCCAAGAAGGCGGAGCGGCGGCAGAGGCCAAGCTGGATGTCGATCTTTCCTACACCCCGGACTCCCCGATGAACGATCCGAGCACCGACGGAGCGGATGCCGATCAGCTGGTAGTGACATCCGCCGTAACCAACGCCGACAATCCTTCTTATCTCGATTATCAATGGCAGGTTTATGCCAGCAACGAACCCAATCCGAACGATTGGGGCGATCCCCTTCTGAAATCCCAGCTTCCGGACTCTACCGAAACTTCGGGCATAGATCTTACCAGCTTCCAGTTCAAACTTAATTTTACCAATCCCAAAAAATATCTGAAAGTGAAACTGACCGTCAAGGAAAATTCTTCCGGCAACAGCAGGGAAGGGCACGCTGACGTAGTTATTCCTATTTCTTCTTCTTCGGATAAAATAAGAGTTTTTGACACTAGCGTTTCCGATGATCTCAAGCTCAGTATGAAAGACACCGAGCTTTGCAAAGACGGCCTTGACGCCACCATTTGTCCGGTGGTCAAAGATCAGATAGTGGGAATGAAAGTTCCAGATGGTTTGACGGACTATTCCTGGACTATCGATGGCGATCCGATCACCTACCCCAAATGTTTTTTTGACGGATGCGACCCTCAAAAACAGACTAACGTGGCTTATTTCCCGGTCTTGGAAGACACCGACTATCAATATACTGTCGAACTGACCGCTACTGACATAAAAACCGGAGAAAATTTGGATCTGACCAAAACATTCCAGGTCGCGGAACCGAACGTCAGTGTCTCTTCCGCCGATCTCAACGTCACCACTCCCGTGCTTTTAGGAAATTACATCGACGTAGACGGAAAACAGTGGCCTGATTATAGCGACCAGAATTTCCAGGCGCTGTCCTACACACCCCTGAAGCTAAAGGCTGATTTTGTAGGAGGAACGCCATCCGAAGATAATTATGTCTGGTATGTGGATAGCGTGCCGATCACTAAAGACAATGCATCAACTTATGGCTACAGTTTTGATGGTGATAACAATCTGGTTTTACCAGGAAAAGCTACCGGAGATAGTTATGACATCGGGGTCGAAGCTCTTTATGCTCCGGACAACATCACCAAAAAAGCGCTTAACACTTATTGGGGCGTATCTTATGGAGAATTTGACGAGCAGGATATTTCTAGTTTTATAAATATAGATCTGGGCAACAGCATTGATGGCCAAACTTCAGCCGATTCAGGAAAACATAAAATTCTGGCTTCGGTCATTTCTTCCACACCGGCCTATTTGGCTTTCCTTTTCCGGATAGTGCTCACCGCTTTCATTCTATTGATATCGGCCAGATTCATCTTCCATTTTTTTCCAAATATAAAAAAGTACGAAGAATAATAATTTATGAAAAATAAATATACAAAATGCATAGTCGTCTTGGCGGTTTTTGCCCTGTTGAGTTTCGCTTTTTTGCCCGTCTTTGTTCATGCCCAAGCAACAAGTTCAACGACTTATAAACCCCTGGAACAAATTCCCGGCACTAGCAGTGGCAGTGGCGACTGGGTTTCATATGTCAAAGCCATTTATAACTTCGGCATCTGGGCCGTCGGCATTGCCGCCCTTTTTATGATTATGCTCGGCGGCATAATGTATATCGGTTCGGCCGGCAACAATGCCACGATGGGCAAAGCCAAGAGCATCATTAGCGATGCTATCATCGGCCTCATTATGGCCCTCTGCGCCTATCTTATTCTCTATACGATCAACCCGGATCTCCTGAAAGTTAATGTGCCAAAAGACACTTCCTTGGCCACCAGCGGCACGAGCACCGGAACTACCGGAACAAGCAGCGCCCCAAGCGCCGCTCAAACCGCTAAAAACCAGCAGGATTGCAATACTTATTGTGCCGCTGGTGGCAGCGACGTAAATACTAGCGCTGCTGATTGCAATTCTCAATGTATGGCCGCCAAAAGCGCCCAGCAAGCGACTAGTACGGCCAGTAATAGCAACCCGGTCTCCGGAGGAAATTGTAGCCAAATAAATGACGCTATCAATAGTAACAATCAGGGCGTGCCGCCGGCGACGCTAAAAGCAGTCATGGGCGGTGGAGAAGGATGCAATAAAAGTCTTTCTTCTGATGGTTATGGCTCCTGCGGATATTCTCAGGCTTTGCCAGCAACCAGAACGGCATGTGGTATAACTGGCACTGCAGCAGAAACTTGCGCCAAAATTCAAGCCGATCCCAATCTAGACGTCAACTGCGCCGCCCAAACAATTAACAATATGCAGAAATATTCCAAAGGAGCTTGCGATCCAAACGATCCCGTATCGGCCGGATGCTGCTATAATGGCGGGCAAGGCAATAGCGATTGCCACAAAAATCCGGGCTATGCCACTAAAGTAACTAATTATATTTCAAAATATGGTAGCACATAAAATAAAAAAGGCTCTTCTAAAAATAATATTATTCGCTTTCTTTTTGAGCTTTCCTTTTTGCACTCACGCCTCCGGCTTTGCTGTCCATCTGTATTTTAATACCACCAGCAAATTGCTTACTTTTGACAAACAAGCCGGCGCTCCGGTAACTTTGGACGACGCGATACAAATCGATCCTGTCACTTTTACAGACAATCAAACCACAGGGAGTTATGTTCTGAAACTCTACGACGTGAACAATGCAGAAATTGTCAGCACGGAATTTAATAAACAAGACGGGGCCTTTACCGTGCAGATACCTTATTTCAGTCCGGCTAACAGTATGAAAATTCTGGAAAAATCTTCCGGAAAAGAGCTTTTGAACGCCGACCTGTCACAATATAACGCCTGTAATGGCAACGGTGTCTGCGAATTTGAAAAGGGAGAAAATATAAACACCTGCCTCGAAGATTGCGGCACCAGTAATGTCACCTATAGCGATCAAACGAAAAGCCTGCTTCAACAGAATAATGGCGTAATAAAAGATCCCAAAACCGGGAAGGCGTTGCTTCAAGACAAATCATTTTCTGCCAATCCTGCTAATAACAGTCAATCCTCACCCAACCCCGCATCGCAAGGATCATCAAATTTTTCTTCACCTTCTCAATCTTCAACCGGACAATCTCAACCAGCTTCCGCTACCGCTACATCCTCTCAAGGAAGCTCGACCAATTCTATTATTATACTGATTATCGCTGCCTTAATCCTGCTTAGCGCCGTAGGCTTTATTGTCTACAAGAGATTTATTAAAAAATAGAACCATGAAATTAAAACAAAAAAAGAGATTGTTTTTAGTATTCCTGCTGTTACTTTTTGGCGCTTTCTGCCTTTCTCCCGCTTACGCCGCCATCGTGCCCTGCGGCAACGGAAGTACCAGTCCTTGCACTTTGTGCCATCTCATAACCGGATTTAAAAATCTGGTCGATTGGGCTAAAAGTATCGTTCTTGCCTTGGCAATATTGGGTATTGTTATCGGCGGAATACTATATATCATTTCTTCCGGCTCAGCCACTATGATGAGTGCGGCCAAGAGCTGCATAACGGCCAGCGCTGCTGGCTTCGCCATCACGATGTGCGCCTGGCTGATCGTGAACGCGGTGATGCTCGCCATTTCCGCCCAAACGAATTTAGGCGTGGGTGCTACCAATTGGTATACTTTTAGTTGCAGTACTGCCTCCAGTGCTTTGACTGGAGGCAGTACTGCAACAACCAGTGGCACTAGCGCCCAAACCGCGGCCCAAATCGCCCAAAATCAGGCGGCCTGCAACACTTGGTGCGATCAAGCTGGTGGAGATGCTAGCTACACTTCTAGTTGCAAACAAGGTTGCGCTAGCGACGCGGCGACCGCAACTCAGCAAGCCTCCTCCGCCTCCAATAGCAGTTCCAATTCCGCTCAACAGCAAGCGGCCTGCAACACTTGGTGCGATCAAGCTGGCGGAGATGCTAGTTATACCTCTTCCTGCAAACAAGGTTGTACGCAAAACACTGCAGTATCTGGAGGCACCGGCACCATCAATGACGCCGCCAATAAACTGAGTGCCAATTGTTATTATTGCAATACTTTTAGCGATCCAAGCAATCACACTTCTTCACTTACTCATGGTTCGGATCCTAATTGCCAATTAAACGAATGCAGCGGAAATCCCGGATATACCGATTGCCAGGATTATGTCCGAGCTTCATATCAAGCTGCTGGGTGCACATCGCCAACAGGAAACGCTTCCGCAATGAACAACGCGGCACAAGCTATCGGCGATTATACTCCGCAACCGGGAGACGTTTTAACTACATCCACTCACGTAGTTATTTGTGAAGACGTTGGCTGCAGCAAAGTCAAGGGCGCCTCAGGAACCAAAGACGGCATAAAAGAATCTAATGGAAGCTACTATATAAATAATGGCGCCAAGATATTAAAAGCCTCTGATTACTGCAGCGGCAGTTAATCTTTTCTCTTAATTTTAAAATAAAAAGATGGATAAAAAGAAAATAATTTGGATATCCGTATCGGCGCTGGCCGTTCTCGTAATTATATCTATAATTGCGGCTGTTGTTATAAAAAATAGAAATAGTAACAACACGCCGGCGACTAGTTCTCAGGCAGGCTCTTCGCAAAGTTCCTCCAGCGGAAAAACGTTAGTCACTCCTCCGTCTTCCAATTCCTCCTCTCCCGTTTCTGGACAAAATTCCAGTACGCCCCCTACCTCCACATCTCCTTCCGCAAATTCGCAGTTCGCTTATCCCAAACTAACTTCCGCCGATCACTATATAACTATCCAGGATGGCAACAATAAAGAAGAAGTAAACAACGCCTTAAATACTTTTTTAACTACTCCCATTTCGTCCAAGGGGCTGGATTGGACCGCTTTCCCGGACAAGACCGGCCATATGCTCGTGCCTTTCGATGAATTCGCTTCCTCTTTAGGGCTTACCATACAACCTCAACTCAAGAGTCTTTTGGATTTCAATAATTACAATCTCTTCTCTTGTGCCTCAAGCAATAGAACAAAAAGCGTCGGCCTTCTTATGAATGTCAAACTTCTGCCTGATTATAAAGGCAACCTCTACAAAGACGAAATGAGCTTTATGAAAAATTGGGAAAGCACTATGTTTCAAGATACCCGAACGATTCTTTTTCCGGATGCTAATTTTACACCGCAAGAACTTCAGCAAAAAACGGTTTTTAAGAACGGCAAATATCGATACGCTAGCATCTCTCTGACTGATAACACTCAAGGATCAATCAATTATTCTCTCGTGGACGACTTTGTAGTCATCTCTAATTCCGTGGCCTGCCTCGATAAAGCGAGCGCGGATCTGATGGGACAATAGGAACTCAAACAAAAGAAAAGTATACTTTAGAAAAACGGAAATTAAGTTATTATGCCTATTATCAAAAAAATCTTTTTTGTGTGTTTGCTTGTTTTTTTTATCTCCCTGCTTCTGTGGGGTGTTTATAATTTGTCATTCAAAAAAACGCCCGCCCCGGTCGCCGACAATGAACCTGCCCCTGCTAATGTTCCCGTTCCGGCCAAGAACGCGCCTGCTATTTCCACCGTGTCCGATGAAGCGGTGATTGCTCCGGTGCTCAGCCCGGATGGAAATTATATAAAATACTATTCCAAACAAACAGGCAAAGTGTATCAAATAGACCTTAACGGACAAAACAAAAGCACTGTTTCCGACCATGGACTTTCCGGACTGCAAGATGTTCTCTGGTCGCCCGACCAAACTAAAGCTATCCACAAGTTTATCGGTCCAGACGGCCAGGCACAATTTTCTTTTTATGATTACGGCACTCAAAAAAGCACTCCTCTCAAAAGCAATGTCGATCAAATTTCCTGGGCCACCAACAGCAACAAGATATTTTATAAATATTACGACGCGAGCACGAAAGGAAGAACGCTCAATATTTCTGATCCAGACGGGTCTAATTGGAATAAACTGGCTGACATAAATTACCGCGACATCTCCATTGATCAAATTCCTCAAAGTGGTCTGGTTTCTTTCTGGAATAAACCCGATGCCTTCACTGGAACGATTTTCCAGTCTATGCCTATAATTTCCGGGGATACAAAAACTATCCTACAGGGAAAATTCGGAGCTGATTATCTGTGGAGCCCGGACGGAAACAATGTTTTGGTCAGCAACACTGATGTGCGCGGAGGCTCCAAAATGCAACTGGCTGTTATGAATTCCAATGGCGGAGAATTCAAAAATCTGGATCTGCCCACTATGGTTTCCAAATGTGCCTGGTCCAAAGACAACAAGACCGTCTACTGCGCTTTTCCGACCGGCATTCCGGACAGCGCCATTATGCCCAACGATTATCTGGCTAATAAATTCAATACTACCGATACCTTCTGGAAGATCGACACGGTAACGGGCAAAAAGGATCGCCCTTTGGAAGCGAACCAGATCACCGGGCAATACGACGCCGCTCAACTTTTTTTCAACACGGACGAAAGCCAACTGTTCTTTGTGAATAAAGGGGATGGCAAAATTATGAGAATCGATTTATAATAAAACCAAGAAAAACAAAAAGATAGAAACTTCCTCCGCTGAAACGGAGGAAGCTTTATTTTATAGAAAAATAAGTCAGCCAAAAGACGACCGCCAGATCGTTTTTGAATATTGTGGTGTCGACCAGGCCATGAAGTAAAACATAGATCATAACTCCTAAAGCGATGTATTTAACCCCTGTAGAGACGCCCAATTTGGGCGTCTCTACCTTTTTGAAAAAGAAATATAAAATCACAAGAAACGAAACCAATCCAACCAGTCCGCCATAAAGCCAGAAAGCCAGATAAAGATTATGCGGATGAGGCACCGCCCACTCCAGATAGGGAGGAAAATATTTTTGGTATTCCAAATATTTATCCTGGAAATTGCCCGGCCCGATGCCCAAGAGCCAATTGTCAGAAAGAATTTTACCGGACGATTGCCAAATCATAATCCGGGAAGCCAAAGACGATCTTTGATTAAGGCTTACAAGATCCTTAAATTTAGCCGTGTCTTTGAGAAGAAATATTAAAACTAAAACTATCGCGCCGGATATGATTAAATATTTTTTGGAAAATTTATTATCCAATAAAAAAGTTATAACTAATGCCAACAGCACCGAAATCCACGCCGCGTAGGAATAAGTGAAGTATAACGCTATTATTATTAGCATCAGCGAAGTATAAACTATTATTTTTTTAAGTTTTGAATTGCAGATTTGAGATTTGAGATTTGAGATTTGAGATTGCGCCAGCATTATTATTCCGATAATAATGCCTGGCGCCAGATACATCGCCAAATAATTGGGCGAGTCAAATATAGCTTCGAGCCGCCCGTCAAAAGTGACTTTTACTAACAATAAATACCCGAGCGCCACCAAAGCTGTCAAAAATGCGGAAAGGTATAAAGCAATAAAAATATTTTTCTTTTTTTCGCGTGGAAGACTGCAGCAAGCGACCCAGGAAAATAAAGCCGGCAAGATAAACCAGCTCTTGATGATGCCCAGACCCCGCCATTGATTGTCATTAAACAAAAGAGAAGCAACTAAGCCCAAAAAGATAAGAAAAAATAAAATTATTTCTACTTTGTAGGGCTGGAAGTTTTTTCTCCACAACCCCTTGTCCCACCGGAAGAATGCCCAAACAATGGCTATTCCCATCAAAATTTCTAAAATATTAGTCGGCACGCCCCAAAAGTTAACTTTTACCAAATATAGCGGTAGAGTCACGATAGTAAGACAGATTAAGTTTTCCAGTTTAATTATTTTCATGATTTTTACCAAGAGATATCTGGCTAAATCCTACGATTATAAGAAGAAGAGTCAGGACCACCGGGGAATAAATGCCTGTTTCCACCACCGAATGGACGGAAAAAATAACGAGGCTTAGCGCTCCACCCATAAAAAATATATCGTTTGGCATCCGCTTTAAAAATCCGCAGAAAGCGCTGATAATAATTCCCATCCACGCCAAAAAACTGAAAGCTCCCGTTTCAGTCCATATGTCCAGATAAGTATTATGGGCGTAGATCGGCTCCCGATAATCAGCCGTCGGATCGATGATCAAAGGATAATTACCGATACCCACTCCAAAAAGCGGGTGGTCCCTGACCACTTCCA
>Ga0182027_10001353_pt1 | contig 41275 bp, 45 predicted proteins | sample 712E1DmetaG_FD_121300 | JGI IMG/M metagenome (GOLD analysis project Ga0182027, IMG submission 121300) | Permafrost microbial communities from Stordalen Mire, Sweden - 712E1D metaG (Illumina Assembly) | ecosystem: Environmental > Terrestrial > Soil > Wetlands > Permafrost | place: Sweden...
CTCAAGCGACTCGCACATAAAATTAGATATAAGCAATGGTTATACTTTATTTGAGGGCGACCTAAGAATAGCCATCAAAAATAAAAAGACCAAAGTTGGTGGTACAACAAAATATAGTCTTATATCAAATGCATTAGCAAGCTTTAAATCACGCATAGTTTATCCATTTATAGGACCTAAGAAGTAATACAAACCTAAGAAATAATACAAAAGTAATACAAATATAAATGAAAAAAATAAGGAGATATTATGATAAATGTTGCCCCTTCCCCAGGAATTAATGGTTTATTGTTATTAATTTTACAAAGCGTATATTTTCTGATTCCGGCGTATTTCGCGAACATGGCTCCTCCGCTGGTGAAGAAGCTTAAGCTGCTGGAATTCTTGAATATTCCTCTTGATTTTGGAAAAAAGTTTCGCGATGGCAGGCCTTTATTTGGAAGAAACAAGACGTATAGAGGATTTCTGGTAGGAATATTAGGCGGAGTAATTGGAGCATATTTGCAGATGCTTCTGTATAAATTTTCTATTTTTCAGACGCTAAGCATCAATGGCATAGATTATTCAAATTATCAGACGATTATACTTATCGGTGTATTGATGGGTGCTGGAGCCATAGCAGGAGATTTAGTTGAGAGCTTTTTCAAAAGAAGGCTTAATATTGATTCTGGTGTAAGCTTCGTGCCTTGGGACCAGACTGATTTGGTTATTGGGGCATACATTTTTGTTTTTCCATTGATATATATGTTTATTTCATGGCAACTTTTCCTCTGTTCTCTCGTAGTTACTTTTTGTCTGCATATAATAACTAATCATCTGTCATTTTATTTACATATACGGAGCGAGAAATGGTAAAAATGGTAAAAGTGATTAAAAAAAATAATAAAAGCAAAAAACAGAGCAAGGAAGATGCAAAATTCAATCTTCCAAATTCTTTGACAGCATTGCGGCTTATACTTGCGCCGATATTTATGATCTTATTATTGAACAATAAATATGTGATCGCATTTGCAGTGATATTAGTAGCATCCATAACTGACTTTTTAGACGGTCAAATTGCCAGAAGATTCAATATGCAAACTCGTTTTGGCAGGTTTCTGGATCCGATTGCAGATAAAGTTTTTGTGTTTTTTGCCATAGTTTCGCTTCTGATTAAATTTCATTTTCCATTATGGATTGGCATAGTAATATTAGCAAGAGATATTATAATATTATCAGGAGGATTACTTTTCTTTTATAAGAAGAAGCAAAAGTTTTTGGTTCCAAATATTTTTGGAAAGACCTCAACATTATTTCAATTGACCACTATCATAGTATATATTGTTGCTTCAGTCAAAGGATATTATGCATTATGGATTGATATATTGTTGTATTTGACTGTGGTCATAACCTTATTATCTGGAATAATTTATATATTTGAAGGATATATGATATTATCCCGTAGGTCTGAGAAAAGGTTTGGAAAAAACTGAACAATTAAAAATGAAAAAAACTGAGCAAAAAACACAATCAAGGAGAATTAATCTGGCTAATAAGATAACATTGGCTAGAATACTTTTAATACCTGTATTTATCGTGATACTAGTAAGCGACATGAAGCATCACGCTCTTATTGCCACTATTGTATTTGCAATAATATCGCTGTCTGATTTTTTTGATGGATATATCGCTAGAAAACGCAATGAAGTAACCGCTGTAGGAGCGATGCTTGATCCTCTTGCAGATAAATTATTGATAAGCGCTGCGCTAGTGTTTCTCATCGGTCGCGGAGTAGCGGCATGGATGGCGTATGTGATTATTGCCAGAGAATTCTTGATAACTGGACTAAGGATGCTTGCTACTGTCAAGAATACTGATATCCCTGTAAAGATGTCTGGCAAGATTAAAACCACTGTGCAGATGATTGCCATCGGTATGGTTATCTTAAGTTGGCCTTATTTTAACGTTGCCATGCTAATAGCAACAGTCATCACTATATATAGCGGGCTGGAATATATCTGGATGGGAAGAAGATTGCTTAAGGATGTTTTTTAATATTTAGATGTTTTCTAATGGCTTCCCCCAGACTTTACATAAGACTTTGCTCTGAATCCTATAGAATCCTATATTTTGCATAAACCTTATAAAGGGGTTATAAGTATCTTTTTTATACTTAAAATGGAAAATACTCAATATATTAGTTCCAGGAGGATTGCTATAGTTATAACTATATTAGTATTAGCAATAGGAACTATAGTCTATTTCGCTACAAATATCGCTGATAGAAACAATGAGATGACATATAAGGAAGTATATGGCGAGAACGCCATGATAAGAAGCAGTGTAAATGGCGCAATTGATGTGAATTATACTGATGCAGTCACAGATATTAAAAATATTAAAACTACTTTGGTTTGAGAACTGCTCTAGGTTGAGATGAGATTTAAAAATTTGGAGTGAAATCATGAAAAAAATAGAACTAAAGATTAAAGGAATGCATTGCAAGAGTTGTGTGATGCTTGTCAAAGAAGCATTGACAGATGTTAAAGGCGTCAAGGAAGCGTCAGTGGACTTGCAGAAGAATAACGCGATTGTGGAATTTGATGAAAAGCTCGTCAAAGAAAAACAGTTGATTGAAGCTATAGAAAAAGAAGGATATAAGGTTGTTAGATAGAGAATTGTGAGATATAAGAGTATTGATAGAAGGTTATTATATAATGAAAAAAGCGGATTTAAACATTGTCGGAATGCATTGTGCGAGCTGTGCAACACTCATCAATAGATCGCTCTCTAAATCTGATGGTGTGACTGAAGCTAATGTGAATTATGCTACAGCAAAAGCGCGCGTTGTATTCGATGAAAAGAAATTGTCGGAAGATGATTTGATTAAAGTGATTCAGAATAGAGGATATGATGCAAAGATTGCAAATAGCAAGACAGATTTCAAAGATAGAGAGGATGCGCAGCGCCAAGAGATAGAATCCGTGAGAACTAATCTTATGATAGGTTTATTGTTTTCTGTTCCAGCATTCATAATAGGCATGATATTAATGCCTCTTAAAATTTATATTCCTTATGAAGCATTTATACTCTTTTTGCTGGCTACTCCTGTCCAATTCATTGTAGCATCAGATATTTATAAGAGTGCATGGGTCGCATTAAAGAATAAATCTGCGAATATGGATTCGCTGATTGCAATAGGAACTACAGCAGCATATGTATTTAGCGTTTACACATTGTTCTTCAGACCAGAACTTGGACAGTATTTTGAGACCTCTGCAATATTAATAACATTTGTAATGCTTGGAAGATATCTTGAAGCCAAGGCAAAAGGCAAGACTAGCGAAGCAATAAAAAAATTAATGCAGTTATCGCCAAAGATTGCAACAGTAATTCGCACCATTAGAGGAAAGAATGGCAAGATGGAAAAAAAGGAATTGCAGATATCTGTTGATGATGTTGTTCTGGGAGATATAATCATTGTAAAACCTGGAGAAAAGATTCCTGTTGACGGCATCCTTATCGATGGCAATTCTTCCGTCGATGAAAGCATGATTACTGGTGAAAGCATCCCTGTAGAAAAGAAGAAGAATGATTTAGTAATAGGCGGTACAATCAATAAGCACGGCTCATTCACATTCAAAGCTACTAAAGTTGGCGAGAATACCACGCTGGCAAACATAATAAGATTAATAGATGATGCTCAGGGAAAGAAAGCTCCGATACAAAGATTTGCTGACACTATCGCTAATTATTTTGTTCCAACAGTCATTATAATAGCAATGCTCACATTCTTATTATGGTATTTCGTTTTTGATAAATCATTTTCATTTGCGATGATTACATCAGTTGCAGTATTAGTTATAGCGTGCCCTTGTGCTCTAGGATTAGCCACACCGACGGCAATCATTGTTGGAACCGGAAAGGGTGCAAAGAACGGAATACTAATCAAAGGAGCAGACAGCCTTGAAGTTGCACACAAAACTGATTATGTTATATTCGATAAGACCGGAACTATAACTAATGGAAAGCCGGAAGTTACAGATATAATTGTTTTAGATAAAACAAAGAAGATTAGCGAGAATGATTTACTAAAACTTGCTGCGAGCATAGAAAAGCCTTCTGAACATCCGCTAGCTGATGCAATTGTCAAGAGTGCGCAAGATAAACGTTTAAGTCTAGCGAAAGTTAGTTCGTTCAAGGCTATTCCTGGTCATGGCATCACTGCTAAAATCTCTGGCAGGGCATATTATTTTGGAAATCAAAGGTTGATGACGAGGAATAAGATAAATAAGATAAAAATACTTGATTTGACTAGAATCAAGGATTTAGAAGAACAAGGAAAGACTGTTATGCTTTTATCAGATAATAAAAAACTTCTGGGATTAATTGCTGTTGCTGATACAATTAAAGACACGTCAAAGGTTGCTGTAAAGCAATTGCAGGATATGAATATTGATGTATATTTGATTACTGGAGACAATGTCAGGACTGCAAAGGCAATAGCTAAACAAGCAGGAATAGCTCAGGACAATGTGTTTGCTGAAGTGCTGCCGGAGCAGAAAGCCGAATACGTTATCAAATTGCAGAATAAGAAAGATAAAAAAGATAGGAAAGGCAACTTATCAAACAGTTTATCAAAAGTCGTGATGGTTGGAGATGGAATAAACGATGCTCCAGCATTAGCTCAAGCAGACATTGGAATTGCAATGGGTTCAGGAACTGATGTCGCTATGGAGACAGGAAATATTGTGTTGATGAGAAATGATTTACTAGATGTTCCAAAGGCTATAAAATTAAGCAGGCAGACAATGGCTAAAATCAAGCAGAACATGTTCTGGGCATTATGCTATAATGTGATGGGAATACCGATAGCAGCAGGAATTTTATATCCATTTACAGGATGGTTGTTAAGTCCGATAATCGCAGGAGGAGCGATGGCATTAAGCAGCGTTAGTGTTGTAACAAATTCATTATTATTAAAAAGTTCGAAACTTTAGATGATTATTTAGATTATTTAGATAATTTAGATGAGGGATAAAATGAAAGAAAAACTTGCGAAATTAAAATTTATGGACAGTAAAAAGTTAGTGTTGTATACTCTAACAAGTTTAATAGTAATAATACTGTTGCAACTTGTCGGATATTTTACATTTCTAAATCAGATTCCTAATTTTATGATTAAATTTGGCTGGTGGATATTTTATCTAGATATTAGTATCGCGACTATTGCTGGAGCATTATGGTATTATGCAACATATAAAGGATATGTGAGTTGTATGGCAAGCATGATGATTGGAATGACTCTCGGAATGCAGACAGGAATGATGCTCGGCTCAGTGTTCGGTGCAGTAAACGGTTATTTCATCGGTGCAATGGTCGGGATGATATTAGGAACATTCATTGGATTGGTTACTGGAAAAGCAAGCATCATGGGAATGGTGCAGGGAATGATGTCTGGTCTTATGGGCGGAACAATGGGCGCTATGATTACAGTGATGATGTATACAGACCATGTATTATACTTTATGCCTTTTTATATGCTGATCAATGTTGCAATACTTGCAGGATTTGTTTACATGTATCATGATGAAGTAATCAAAGACAACAAGGATGTTGTAAAAAATAAGATAAGCATCTGGACTTTTATATTATTGTCTGTGATTATCAGTATAGTATTGTTGATTTTGTTGGTCTATGGTCCTAAGTCGATACTTTTTGGATAAGATAAATAGAATAGATAAAATGAGATATAAATATTAATCTGTTAAATTATATGAGAGGTTAAAATGGATAAAATCGTACGTAATGTAATAATATTTTCTGCTGTAATATTAGTCATAGCGGCAGCATTTACTGTTTTTATTATATCTCAGCGTGATTCGCCTAAGAATAGTAATATATCGCCAATCACTTCGGCGAGTTCAACAGCTGTTAATGGAGAAGTTCAGGATGCTACATTGTCTGTCGTCGGCGGAACTTATGTAATCACTCCTTCAACATTGAAGATAGGAATTCCGGTAAGGATGACTGCGGACATGGCAACACTTAAAGGATGTTCAAGAAGTGTAGTTATAGCTTCATTGGGTGTAAGAAAATCTTTGACAGAATCAGATAATGTAATCACATTTACGCCAACGCAGACAGGAACTATAAATATTGCTTGTTCTATGAATATGTATAGAGGAACATTTAATGTAGAATAAATTTGCGCAATTGTGCAGCAATCACAGACGTTTTAAAGAATTAATTATAGAATTAAAAATAATGGAATAAATAAATTATTTTTTCTTTTCATGAGCATGCTGATTTCTATGTATCTCTACAAGAGGCTCAACTTTGTTCTTATCATACATCTCTTCATGATTTTTTGTTCTACGTATTAATATCTCTAAATCTATTGGCTGGGTATCTGCATTACTCATTGATACCTCGAATAATATTATTGATCCAATAATCATAAGCACGCCCATTATGGATGCAAATCCTGCGTTGCTCCCGCTTGCGCCCACGACGTTCGCTGTTACGCTGGCACCGTCTGAAAATAAGTATATTGAACCTAAAGCAAATGCTGCTATGCTTGCAATCAAATTGAATGTTCTGCGTATCATGTAATCACCTTGAATTATATTTGTGCTATCATTATGCTATAAATTTGAGACAGGCATCTATTATTTAAATTTATCTACCTTATTGACCCATGACCTTGATTATATCAATCATCCTATTGCTGTATCCCCATTCATTATCATACCATCCTATGATCTTAATGAATGTGCCGTCGATGACCATCGTGCTTAGCGAGTCAAATATAACTGAATGATTATTGTGTATGATGTCTGCACCGACTATCGGCTCATCACAATATTCCATTATACCTTTTAGATGATAGTTTGCAACATTCTTGAATAGAGAATTTATTTCTTCAATTGTCGTAGGCTTCTTTAATGTGCATACAAAATCTGTTATTGAGCCGTCCGGAACAGGAACTCTCAATGCTAATCCGTCAAGTTTTCCTTTCAATTCCGGAATAACTTCTCCTACAGTCTTTGCTGCTCCTGTAGTTGTTGGAACAATGCTTACTGCAGCGCTTCTTGCTCTACGCAAATCTTTATGCGGAGCATCGACTAATCGCTGGTCGGCAGTATATGCGTGTGCTGTCGTCATGAATCCATGTACTATGCCGAAATTATCATTCAATACCTTGACCATAGGAGCGAGGCAGTTTGTTGTACATGAAGCATTGCTTACAATGTAATGTTTATGCTTGTCGAATAAATGTTCATTGACTCCTTTTACTAATGTTATATCAACACCTTTTGCCGGTGCGCTGATCAATACTCTTTTTGCGCCTGCATCTAAATGCTTCTGAGCTCCCTCTCTATCTGTGAATATTCCTGTACTTTCTACAACTATATCAATGTTTAAGTCTTTCCATGGAAGTTTTAATGGATCTTTTTCAGCTAATACTTTGATGAATTTACCATTGACAACAATTCCATCAGGCTTCGCCTCGACGGGATATTTAGACTTGCCATGCACAGAATCATATTTTAATAAGTGTGCCAGCGTAATTGTATCCGTCAAATCATTTACAGCGACCCATTCTATGTTAGGGTCAAGAATTCCTGCCTGTAGAACTTGCCTTCCTATCCTTCCGAAACCATTGATTGCGACTCTAATCATATTACTCACCCTTATATTTTGCTTTACTTGCCTTTACTCAGAGATGAATTATAATTATTTATAAATATTGTGAACTATAAACACTTTGATGCTAAGCAACATTTATAAATTGTCAAGGCAAGAGCATATCAGATGATATCAGATGAATAGATTAGATAATAATATTGTTCACGTCAAAAAAATTTTGAACAACATCTCTAAGGAAAATTTTCAATTGATAAGAATATTTCACAACGGACTATATAGTGGTCATTCTGGTCGAGCCTTTTCTAACGGCGTAATGGTTGTAAAAAATAATAAATTGGCTGGAAGATTAGAAGATATAAAATTCTTAGAGTCATTAGAGCCAGAATCCAGAAAACAATTTCTAAGAGAAGGCAAGATTCTTAGCGCCATGCACCACAAAAATATTCCCAAAGTATATGATATTCTCGAATATGAGGATTTACTTTTATTCAGATATGAACATATTGATGGATATTCTCTTAAAGAGGTTTTAGATTATCTGAAAAAGAAAAAGATGGTTTTGCCTCAATATGTTGCAACTTCAATCATATCAAAGATAATGAGTGCGTTGTTTTATGCTCATAATGAAGTAAGATATGACGGCAAGAAAAGAAGCATTATCCATTGTGACATAAAGCCATCAAATATCATATTGTGTGCCAAGGGTTATAATCGAAAAGGTAATTTAGATGAAAAGTTCATAACGCTTTTGAAACAGAATAAGGCGGAGCCTTTTTTAATAGATTTTGGGATTGCGAAATTTCGTGGAAAAGCTGATGCTGATGGCACTACTAATTATCTTTCTCCTGCTCAGATAAGTAATGGTAAGTTGGATTGGAGAACGGATGTATATCAGTTATTATTAGTTTATTATGAATTGCTGACGCTAAAAGTGCCTTATTCAAATCTTTCTAGGACCAGAATATTAGAGGAAAAATTAAAACATGATTTTGTTCTTGATAAAAAGAGCGATGTTAATGGTTTAATTAAGGATTTTATTGAGAAAGGTACAAAGCGTGATGCATCTGATTCTTTTAAATCTGAAAGGAGTTGCATGAATGCATTGTCTAGAATTGAATCAAGCCAGAAACGGTTTGAGTTTTTTAGAAAATACAAAAAGCCAATAATTACTATTGTTATATTCGTGTTTTGTTTGGCATTACTTGTTTTAGCATACAAAGTCTGGGATTATCAAACCCAGAGTACTGATGCCATTATTCGAAGTATAGAGCATAATTCTAATTCTACATTAGAAGAACTTGAAACTGCAACTGCAAAGATACAGACACGCGCTTTTGAAAAAAAATATTATGAGCCTTTGCTTAAAGGAGAGTTTAGGGATGCAAAGACGGGAAAACCTTTGTATCCGAGTCATCTTGATTCGAACGGCAATTGGATACTGGTCGGTCCAGAAACAGAAGATGCAGGGGCGTTTGCAGGATTATTATTTGATTATTCTGACAGATATCCGAAACTTTTAGATTACGCTAAGGAATATGCTGAACCGATATTGGATAGCGATTTTGATGGCTCAGGAGAAAAAAGATTCATGTATGCGTTGATACCAGGATATGAAAAGACTGAAGATGAGCGCTACCTAAGAAAGCTGATAAATGTTAGTGATACTTTGATGTATCACTATAGTTTCGCAGTAGGGTCGACACAATGTGTTGACATTTATCAGGAAAAATTATTTTTATATGTATATAATATGACTGGAGACAAAAAATATTTAGATTTTTACAATAATCTGACTAAAGCTTTTGTAAAGAACAATATTGATGACGATGGATATATCTATTTATCTGTATCTGTGGAAGAATTGCCTAATGGTTCAACGTATTATGATAAGTGGAGCAAACTAGCAGTGCCTGTTGGTACCACTCCGATAGGAAATTATTTTGAATTGTCTAATATTAGCGAACCTAAGTTCAAAAATATTACTTCATTATTCTCCAGAGATTTTGTTGAAGTATTACTTACACTACAAGATATGTATACTATAACTAATGATAAGGATTATATTATAGCTTTGAACAAGGCTAATAATTATTATACTACTATGATGCCTCTTGATGAGACAGATGATTTATTTATATCTGCATTCAATGAAGAAAATAATATCCCTAAAGATACGCTTGCTACAGTCAAAGCACTATATGTGTATAAAGATAGAAATACTGAATTGTATATCTATAAACTAAAAGCGTTATTATCAAAGTATTATTTTAGGAATGAAAATGAGAAGGGTATTTTATCAGGAAGCGTTTTTATAGAGAATATGCGTTATGACAATTCTGATTCTAGTTTAAGAAATCAGAGCATTATAGAAACGGATTCATTATTTCTAGAATTAAAAATAAAAAATAAAAACTTTAAAGTTTTAACAGCATGATCTTGCTGAAGTACATGCACCACCATTCAAAGGCACACATTTCGAACAGAAATAATTGCATGATCCTGACATCGGCGTAACATATCCTTGTGCAACTTGCTCGAACGATACTGGCTCTGCAGCTTTTGTCTCTGTGGCTAGCAATAATACTGTTCCTACTGCTAACAGTACAAACAATCCTATAATAGATATTACTTTTGTTTTCATTTAATCACCCCTATTTTTAAAAAGATATAGAGGGTAAAGTAAAAGAGCGTATAAACCTTATTCTCGTTTAGGGATATTTTTTAAAGTAATTTATCCCAAACATAAGACTATTACTAATTTTACTTAAAATAATGTCTCTTAGAACTGTATTGCCAACGTAGACTCTAATAAATTCTGAATTCCTTCACGGATTATTTCTATATTGTCCCAGCAATTAGCCTCTGAAATATCTTTGGTTTTTAGTTTGGCAATAGATCTTTTTGCAGTTTCCAGATTTCTTTTAATAATACTATATTCCTTTATTGAAAATTTATAATATAATTCATATACTTGAATTAACATGTTTGTAACCTCAGAATATTTCATCACAATATTCTTCGGTATATCCTCTTCCATATACATAATCTCACTTAGAAGAAGGGTCAGGCTGCGTGTAATATTATTTAATTCTTCTATTATAGCATAATAGAAACAGGCATTTTTGCGTTTTTCTTTGATAATTATTCTTTTACAATAGTTAGATATGCGATTTATAGATATCTCGTGGAGTATACAGCTATGTGTCATTTCTTTCTTATTCTGGATTATTACTTCGATTTTGTTTGAATATTCTATAGTTATCCTAAATACTCTTCTGAATAAGTTATCGAATTGTTCAACCTCGGGATTAGAGATATTTCTAATAGTTATAGAATCGGATTCTTGCTTTATAATTTCAAAGCCTAGCTGCATATGATTTAGGAATGCATGTATCTCCTTAATCTTATCTAAATTATCTATAATTATCTTTATTTCATCGTATCCTTTTTTATGTAATGCCAGTATCAGATCTTCACCAGTATCTTTGTCCAGGCCGATGAATGATGTTTCTGTGGTATTGATATTGTGTGATGTTGTTACAGGTTTTATTATGATATTATTTTCATCTTCTGTTACATCTAGTTCTTCTCCTTTTTTTAGATTATTCTGCTTTACCCATGAAGAAGGTAAAGATACAGTCATGCTACTCGGTCCATGTGAGCTTAATTTTCTTCTCATTTTAGCCTATACTTTTAATAATTATACGTTAATTATACGTGTTGTTATGTGCTATCAATTTAATAATGATATATACATTATGTACACAATATACACGCTAAATATATATCTTTTGGTTTCTTTGGGATAAAATATCTGTATTTATGGAAAAAATGTTTAAAATATCACACATAGCACAATCGTAAGGTGATCTTATGGGTAGAATATTGAGTTCAAAAAGAAATGATAAAGGGTTATTGTTTGAGGTAGAGCTGGATTATGATGAGGCAACGCTACTTAAAGGACATTATGATTCGGTTCACATGTTTACGGAGAGAATAGCTGATTTTGAGACAAACATCTCTTCAAGAGGCAAGAATTCAGTGACCAAATATTTTTTGATACCTAGGCACTTGCGCAAAGATATGGATTATACATATCCTGTGAATTGCCAGAAAATAGAAACTAATGAAAAAATAATATTCATTTATGTAGTGGATAAAACCATGCAGTGCGCGAAATGTTAATCGTCAGATGAGTTGTCAGATGAGCTATGCATAGGATAATTATTTGTTTTTATTATCCTTAAAGTTCCGTATAGTTTTTATATTTTTAGTATCAATTTTGTTGAAGTGTATAATTGATTACATGCATAATGCATAATATTAGCTGGTGAATAAAAATGAGTGAGAACAATAATACTATTGAATTTGATTCTGTTTATGATGATGCCTGTGTTAATAGCATCTGCGATAGCATGTCTCCTGTAGATATGTTATTGTCCTTAGCTTCAGAGTGCCCTCTCGATTGCAGATTAAAATCTTGTCCTATTAAAGAGGTAGAAAAATGGCGTAAAATGGACTTAAAGCAAGTATATAATCACATCAGTGCCTTGCCGTTATCAGAGCAGAAAAGACTTGTGGAAGAACACAGGAAATGCTCCAGTGGTGGTGTATATAAAACCTATAGAGATACTCATAGGAAGAGTTGATAAATATAAATTATTTTTTTATATTATAAATATTTAATTCATGATTTAATTCTTCAGCCTTAGTATTGATCTCTTCTTTTAACTTGTTTTTCTGATCTCTTCTATATATTCCAATAAGCAAAGCCATAGTCATGACCGAAAGTGCAAATGCTCTGACAACAGTATTTCTATATATATCTTGTAGGATTCCAGCCTTTTTTCCTATATAAAATACTTTTTCTGTATGGGCAGGATATGTTTGTCCTAAGTATTTTAAATCTATATCTAGAGTATATTTTCCATCTGTTAATCCTGTGGTGTTTATGTGGTCTAAGAATTCTGTTTGTACGGTTACAGGAATGTTTTTTGTGTATAGTCTTACTATAGCTCCGTTGCTATCCATTATACTATATGTTAAGTCGGCATTTATTATTCCTTTCACCCCAAAGTCAACTAATGATATTTTAACGAGCAAATCATCTCCTGGTATTTTTGGTTCCAGAACTACGTCGGCGATTATATCAAATAATGCTTCTTTAGGGAGATTATTGTCAGTGTTATTGATAGTATCTGATACTGTATCAATTAGAGATGCATTATCGTTCTGTGTTTTGTTGATTCTGTTCTCACAATTCATCTCTGTTGAGGGTCTTTCATACATATTTCCACAGTTATTATACTTTTTACATTCTCTTATTTGTTTTCCATTTGTACATTCGCTCCAACTTGCACATGCCCAATCATAATTTTCATTATAGATACATAAGCCTCCTCCGCCAGAACCTGAATTATCAATTGTAATGTTTCTACTAGGAGTTTGAACTTCTGTAACATTTTCAGCAATCGTAATTTGACCAGCAACATTATCTGCTGATATAGAAGGAAGAATACAGATAAAGGTGATACATATAAGACTAAAAAAGAAACTTAAGGAGACATCAAGGTTAATTCTCATTTTAACCTCGTGATTTTTTCCTAAGCTTGAAGATAAGTGTAAAAATAATTAATGCTACAACCAATCCTGTGCTAATCAAAAATAATTTATTTTTAAGAATGGAAGAAGTTTCACTCGTGATTTCTATTTTCACTCTCACAGCCACTCCTGTAGAAACTTGACTACCTGTCTCGCTTGAATTATTATCAATTGATTTTAAGTCAACAGTTATCGCTCCATCAAGACTTCCTGGTTTTGCTGAACGAGAAGCATAAGCCCTGACTGTAATCTCTGCTGGTTTTCCCTTAATCACTGTTTTGTCTTTTGTTCTGACTTCTATATTTGCATTTATAGAATTGTCCACAGAAAAAGAAAATTCCAAAGGAGCTTCGCTATTTGTGCTCACTTGAAAAGTTTTTTCTTCATATCCATCTCTAGGAATACTAAATGAGAGCGAAGCAGGAGAAGCGCCAACTGCATAAGCATGTGTTTGGTGTGTCAAGCCAACTAAGAATATAACAAATAATACTAACACTAATGATATTCTTTTGTGTTTCATTTTTCTGTTCTTAATAATTTAGTGTAAATAATAAAAAATAAAAAGTAGTTTTATACTATTGTCTAATTCGATATTGCTGTGACTGTCAATGTATTAAGACATGTTCCGCTTACTCCGCTTGTAGGTATTTGTATCCCCCAGTAGGCAGTATCCTCGGAGTTATTTCCGTTATTTGTAGCTACTCCTCGTATTCCAAGATTAAACTCATCCATTGTTACATATCCTTCAGTTAATGCGTAGTCTAGTGAGTCATATGCCACATTTGCTAAACCATATTTTGTATTTTCTACAGGAATTGTTCCGACAGTACATGTGTAGTTAGTTCCTTTGTATCGTGCATCAATTGCTATGTTACCCATACTTCTAATAGTCATTGCCGTTCCAGTGCTGCTTTTTTCTCCTAGCTGTAATGAACCGAAATTAACGTTGGTTTCAACTACTTCAAGTCCTGCAAGCTCATTTACTGTATTATCATCTGTACCAGAAACCTGAGAACCATTATCATCCACAGCAGTTATATTTACTGTCCATGTTCCAGGAAGTGTCATATAATTCATTGCGAAACTACATGTGACTGATCTATTATTAGTTTCATCTGCAGTTCCAAGTGTGCAAGATGAATTGGTTATGTGGATGTTTTCATCATCAGAGCCATCACTTGTTGATGTGCTATGATATAAAGTTGCACTAGCACTTGATATTGTACTGCCGCCGTTTAAGTCAGTTACAGTTGCGCTTGCTGTTACAGTTACTGTACTTCCTACCGCTAATGTTATTGCTTCATCAGTTGCTACCTGATTCAAAAGTGTGACCGTTCCTATAGTAGGAGGAGAATTTTCGATGCTTACATTTCCTGTAGCATCATCTGCACATATGTTGCTTGAAAAGCACAGCAAACCTAGTGCTAAAACCAAAAACGTTCCAAATATTATTCTTGATATTTTTTTCATATTTCTTACCTCACTTGTTTATGTTAATTTTTTTATAACTAATTTTTTTTAACTGATATTATATACAAACATTATACACATTATATTCCTAGCATACCTATATATACTTGTGGTTGGTTGTCGAAATACATTTTGTTGCTTACGTTTCATATTGAAATGCTATTTTTGCGTTAATCGTCTATATAATTGAATGTTTCACTTTTATTTTTTGGTTCTATTATTTCTTTTCTTTTTAATCAGCTTTGATTTCTGATATTTTTTATCCGTTTTCTTCTTATCTGTTTTTTGACTATGAATTTTCTTTCTACTTTGCTTGACTGCTGAAGTTTTTTGGATTACTTCAAGAGTAGCTTCTGGTGCGTTGCCTGATTCGATGTTTTGTATCTTTAATTCAGAATTAATCTTTAATTCAGGATTAACTATGTCTGTTTTGTCTACCACACTATTACTTGTCGCACGTCCTGTCTTAACGTATAAAAATACCAACAGCGACATCATTGCAACTGATAATATTATTGTTTCAAAGCTTGTATTTCTAAACAATCCTTTTAATAATCCTCCTCCTATGACAAATATTATCTCCGTGCTTGCTGGTTGTTCTTGTCCAGCATATGTTAGTTTTATATTTAGAATATATTTTCCATCTGTTAATCCTGTGGTGTTTACGTTATCTAAGAATTCTGTCTGCGTAGTTACTGATTCTACTTTAGTGTATTGCTTTACTATCTCACCATTGCTGTCAGTTATAGTATATTCTAGGTTTGCATCTATTGTATTTGATGATCCGAAATTTATCAATGATATTTTAACAATTAAATCTTCGCCAGCGGTTTTTGGCTCAGAAACAATATTAGAAGTGATATCAAACAATGCCTTTGAAGAATTGTTCTTGGATTGCACATTATTGTGATTTATGACGTTGCTGTTGAATGTGCAAAATTGTGATGATGCAGGTTTAGTATTATTTGTGCCACATGAATTTGCATCGGAGCAAATTCTAATCATAGTGCCTGATGGTAAACAGCTGGACCAAGCACCACATTTCCAATTCTCTTTACATTGTATTATTCCCCCGCTGCTTGAACCGCCATATGAACCACTGGAAGATCCAAGCACCGGCGAGGGAATGTTATCCACAATAGCATAATATCCTCCGTCTGTAATAGTCCAACCATATGTATCAGTCAATATATTCCTGCCGACAAGACCTATGAAAGAATATTGTGAATAACCTGCATAAAAAGTCACATAGCTTTGAACTATCTGTCCACTCCAACTGTTAAGTAGAGCATTATAATTAGCAATAGACAGATTAACACCAGTCAACATGTTGCTCATGTCTCCTACATTGCTTACATTCCATGTATCAATTGATTGGTTGAATGCTGTTGCTCCATTAAACATGTTGCTCATATCTGTTACGCTGCTTGTGTCCCAGGAGCTTATATTTTGGTTAAAGGATGTTGCATCGTAAAACATACTATTCATATCTGTAGCACCACTAGTATTCCATTCTGAGATGTTTCCGTTGAATGCTGCTGCTTCGCCGAACATGTATTCCATATCTGTTACGCTGCTTGTATTCCATTCTGAGATGTTTCCGTTGAATGCTATTGCTCCATAAAACATTATATCCATAGCTATTACGTTGCTTGTGTCCCATTCTGAGATGTTTCCGTTGAATGCTGCTGCTTCGCCGAACATGTATTCCATATCTGTTACGCTGCTTGTATTCCATTCTGAGATGTTTCCGTTGAATGCTGTTGCGCCGTAGAACATTCCTTCCATATTTGTTACGCTGCTTGTATTCCAATTTTCGATTGGTTGATCGAATGTTGTTGCTCCATAAAACATTTCGTTCATATATATCACGTTGCTTGTGTCCCAAGAACCAATATTCTGATTATAAGCAATAGCAGATCCGAACATGTTGCTCATGTCTGTTACTTGGCTTGTGTTCCATGCACTTAAGTTTTGGTTAAAAGATGTTGCATCGTAAAACATACTATTCATATCTGTAGCACCACTAGTATTCCATTCTGAGATGTTTCCGTTGAATGCTGTTGCTCCATTAAACATGTTGCTCATATCTGTAGTTCCACTTAGATTTAAATTATCAGCCGCGGTGATGTTTAAATTACTGCAGCCCATAAAATATCCTCCATTATTTCCAACATTTAAGTCTCCCCAACTGTTGATGCTATCAATTTTCAATTTCTCTTCAGAATCGTATAAGCCGCCATTATAAAAGTTAAATCCTATAATAGTTCCTGAGATAGATATATCGTAAGTTCCAGGACTAGCATAATTATGTATGACTTCCGGCTGATTATATACGGTAATTATATTGCTTGTTCCATCGCCCCAGTTGACTGTAAAATTATATGTTCCAGTAGATTCTAATGGCAGAATAATATCAGGACTATCAGAATTAGTTGTCCAAGTTGAAGAAAAAGGCGCAGCATCATAAATGAAATGTATTGGGCCTGAATTAAAAGTGTTGCCGATAGCATCTACTAATTGGTAAGTGAGATAATAATTACCTTCAGCAGGTAAAACTATATTTACATCAAGAGTATCATTAGCAATGGAATCGGAAGCAATAAGAGTATCAGCAGAATCATATATACTAACATTTATACCTCCCAGACCAGAAGTCATACCGCTACCAGCATCATTAGCAATAATAGTATAATTAATGTTGCTTGAAGTCAAAATCGTATTCTCACTAATAGTGGAAGAAATCAAGTAAGGAGGAGCATTATCTATGTCAAGACGCATTAACTCGGAAGTTAGATTGTTGCCTGCATTATCTGTACATCTATACTTAAAAAGATAAGTGCCTGTTGGAGAGGGAGAAGTTATACTAGGTATTTTAAAAGAACCTACAAGGATGCTGCCCGCAACAGTGTTAGAATATAATGCATTCATCTCATCATCAAATAAATTTACAGTAACATTACTCATACCGCTCTCAGAATCATTGCAAGAAGTGGTCAAGTCAAGAAAGCCAATAGGATAATATGCGTTAATAACAGCTGTAGAAACAAGAGTAGGAGGAGTAGTATCATATATTCCTCTATCACTAATAATCCATCCATAAATATTAATAAGATTTGCTCTGCCAACAAGGCCTGCAGGAGAATACATAGAATAGCTTGCATTAAAAATAACATTTGCCTGTTGTACTTTACTGCCCCAACCTATAAGCAAGGCATCATAATTAGCAACAGATAACGTAACTCCGTCAAATATGCCATCCATATCTGTTACGTTACTTGTGTCCCAAGAACCAATATCCTGATCAAACGCGAGGGCATTCCAAAACATACTCCACATATTAGTAACTGCACTTGTATTCCATGAATCTATTGGCTGATTAAAAAATTCTGATTCTCCGAACATAAGACCCATATCAGTAACATTGTGAGTGTCCCATCTGCTAATATCTTGATTGAAGGACGAATTCAAAAACATACTATTCATGTTTGTAACACAACTAGTATTCCAACCAGTAATATTACCAATAGTAGAAAAATCCGTAACATCCTGAAACATGCCAGTCATATCAGTAGATGTACAAGTACCATCGCAAGGACTATTATTTTCAGTACACACGTCGCCATTATATGCGTTAATAAATTCTATACTTAGAAATATACTTAGAGTTATTGCTATTCCGAATAATAATATTTTTTTGTTCATTTGTTCTCTATTATATGTTCTTTATTATATTTTAATTTTTGATTTCTTGGTTTAAAATATAAACTTTAGCCATTCCTATTTTTCGGGCTTTTACTTTATTAGCTCCTTCTAAACGTGCAAGATTTGTTCTGACTGCAGATCTAGACAAATTTGTTAACTTAACTATATCTGTTATACTCAAGCCTATTAATCCTATTTTTTCGTCGTGCATCAATTCCGTGATTATCTTTTCTTCATTCATTTTTATGAACAAATCTTACTTGTTTTCGAAGTATATTGTTATACTGAAACACTACATCAATATCTTAATCAGTATTGTACATAGCATTGTTAACAATATAAACGCTTGGTTGAAAGAATAAATAATATTATTATTATTAGTTTCAAATTGAAAGGGTAAATATTTAAACTAGAACGCTGGTAAAGGTTTATAATTACAACGAAACGGCGATAACTCATACTTTATTGGATTTTGAAATATAATGGAATTAACAAAGAACGAAAAAAAGGTGTTGAAACTTCTTTTAGATAATTCTAGAATTAGTGACTCAGATATTGCCTTAAAGTTAGGAATATCTAGTCAGGCCATTGGTAAGATTCGCAGAAAGCTTGAAGCTACAGTAATAGATTCGTATACTCTTAATCTGAATTATCCTAAGATGGGTGTAACTATATTTGCTGTAGCTATAGCGAGGCTGACTAGAGAAGGGTTAGATAGAGGACAATTAGAAGTAGAGCAAGAATTGCATAAGAATCCTCATGTGATTCGCGTCTATAGAATTCCTAAACAAAGTTCAACTCATCTGATAAGTTATGGTTTTAAAGATATGAGCGAACTAGATAATTTCTTTTACTCACCTAGAATGAAGCAGGGATTGCATAACTATCTTGAGACGCAAGAACTATTTATATTTTCACATAATAGTCTGATTAAGAACAGTCCTTCGCAATTATTTCATAAAATGATTGATGATATGGGTGTAAAGAATTCTGAACTGATATTTCATGAGATAGATACATTCAAGAGGAAACTGACTATTATTAATTAGTTGAATATGTGCTCTATTTTTTAGTGAGTATATCCAACAGTTATTACAGGAGTAATACATGAAAATAAGATTAAAAATAGCAATAATAACATCTGTAATAGGTATGTTTATGATTTTATTTGGAGCAATATTTTTAGATAATATTATTATAACTGGTTTTGTAAATGTAGAAGATTCTCATATGATAAATACTATGGAAAGAGTTAATGATATTTTATCAGAAAAAATACTGTCTATAGATTTCATAACTAATGATTATGCGGTTTGGGATTCATCTTATTATGCAATAACAGGAGAAAATATGCAATATAGTACTGCAGATTTAGTTGGTTCTCTTGAAAATACTAACTTAGATTTCGTTGTTTTAATTCGTAATGATGGAAAGATTATGCTTGCGAAAGACATGTTTTCTGGTGAGGAAAAAAGTTATAATGCTACAACCGCAAATTTAGATACTAATACATTCTATTATTATTTCGAGAAAAATTATGCCTCACTAATATGTTTGAATGAGTCTGATAAGTTTAGTGGATTTATACAGTTGCCTCCAGGTTTAGCCATGATATCTTCAAAACCTATATTAAAGAGCGATGGAACAGGACCTGTGCAAGGCACAATTATCTTTGGAAAAATGATAGATAAACCGTTTATTGAAAAATTATCTAATCAAACGCATTTGTCTATTTATTTTTATCCATATGAGTCTATATCTTATGAAAATAAATTAAAATTAAGCGTGCTTTTTAATAATACTACTCCTATTGACAATGTTAAAACTATCAATGCATCTATTACTAATGAAGCTGATGGTTCGAAAACTCCTATACAGATTCTTCATATTGATGAAAGAACAATATCAGGAAATGCTTTATTAAAAGACATATTTGGAAAACCCGTCGCATTGCTGAAAGTCAATGATGAAAGAGATATATATTTAGGAGGTAAAACCGCGGTAAAATATCTTGTTCAGGTCATATTAGTTTCTGTTATACTCCTTGTTATTGTAGGATACTGGTTATTCAATAAATTCATCATATCTAGGTTAGTATCTATGGAACAACAAATGAAAGATATACAGATTAAAAAACTTGCTTCTTCAAGAATAATAATTACTGGTGAAGATGAATTATCTTCCTTTTGTCAGGCTGTCAATGATGCACTGGATGTTATTGAGAAGATATCTGGAGAAAAAAATTATGCTAAAGAGTTGAAAAAAGAATTAGATAAAAAAACCTTAGATTTAAGGAAAAACGTAACAGAATTGGAAGAATCCAAAAAAGCATCATTAAACATTATGGATGATCTTGCTGAAACAAATAAGCACTTGAAAGATTTAGATAAGGCGAAGACTGATTTTTTAAATGTAGCATCTCACGAGCTAAAAACACCATTAACTGCTATTTCTGCATATTTAGAGATATTGGATGATTATAAGGGACAGTTCAATGCAGAGCAATTGCAGGGATTGGATGCTATAAAGCGTAATAGCAATCAATTAAAAATGTTAATAGGCAATATACTTGAGATATCTAGATTAGATTCTGGAAGATTTGATTTGAATGTAAGTGAAGTTAATGTTAAGGAAAAAATTATTGCATTAGTTGATAACCTCAAGATTTTATCTGATAATAAGCATATAGAATTGAAATATAATTGTGACAGTGTAGGAATTATTCACACTGATGCAATGCGTTTCGAAGAAATACTTACTAATTTAGTAGGCAACGCCATCAAGTTCACGGATAAAGGCTCAGTTACAGTAAAAACAGAATATGGCGCAGGCAAAGAGAAGGGATTTATTGTGGTTTCAGTAATAGATACTGGTGTAGGAATTCCTAAGGATAAGATGAAAAATCTATTCCAAAAGTTTTATCAGGTCGATGCAACTGTGTCAAGAAAATATGGCGGAACTGGCCTAGGTTTATCTATATCTAAGAAGATGATTGAATTACAAGGCGGAAAGATATCTGTTAAAAGTATTGAAGGAAAGGGCACCACATTTAGATTTACGTTGCCGATTAAATCATTGAAGAAACTTGTTGTTAACGCCAACTCTAAAGTTGATACATTATATACTAATGTTGAGGCGCTAACTGTGGATAAGACAGTTAATAAGATTATGCAGAATAAATCCAAAGATAACATAAAGAAACACTTAAATTCGAAACAAATAAATAGACATACAACTAAAAAGAAAAAGTAAAGGATAGTAATGTGAATCATGCATGAATAGCATGAGTGATGCATGGAATGATGTATGTCTAGACTATAAAACAATGTTATACAAAATTAAAGAGGTACAAAATGAAAACAATATTGTATGTCGAAGACAATCCAGATACAAATGAGGCAGTTAGAATAATACTGACGCGTGCAGGGTTTGAAGTAGATACATCTTTGAATGGAGTTGATGGTTTGAAGAAAGCAACTGAGAAAAAATTTGACTTAATCTTGCTTGATATAATGCTTCCAGATATGTCAGGATGGGATATATACGCTAAATTAAAGCCGAAACTCAAGTGCAAGTATGCATTCCTCAGTGCAATTCCTGTGAGCGGAGAGAGAATGGACCAGCTGCTAAAGGAAGGAGTTTCAGATTATATTACAAAACCTTTTGTTAAAGCTGATTTAATAGCAAGAGTAAAAAAGATATTAGCATAGGTAAATATTTGAATTATTGCAAATCGCAATTAAGGTATAAAATGACATCACAACTAACGATAACTTCAGTAGAAAAATTACAGCCGGAGATCATTTCAAAGACAAAGACTTTCAAGAATAAAATAGGAATATACGTTTCTTTGAATAAGACGCAGAAGAGCACTGAGGAATTGCTTAAGAAGAGCGGTATTGATACATCTAAACTATTCTTTATAGATTGCGTGTCTAAAGAGAAAGTACGCGAGGATGTATTGCATATACCTCCAGAGGATTTAGACATGTTAAGCACTGCTATTCAAACATTCATTAAAGATATACCTGGAGACAAGTTCATGATAATAGATGCTTTATCTACGCTATTGATATATAATAATGAGAACAAAGTAGCAAAGTTTGTTCAGGAAATAACAGAATATGCTTCGGAGAATCAAGTATATGTTGTAGCTTTTAGTCCAAAAACGCAGGGCGAAGAGTTATTGAATAAGATATTCAATTTTTTTGATAAAGTAGAAAAGAAGTGAGGTTTATGTAAACATGATTTCAAGCAACAGGCTGATATTAATATTGTTGGCGGTGTTAATAATATTTTCAGTGTCATCAATTATTGTTTCTGCGGCTCAGCCATTCAATGTAGAGATAGAATTGCCGGATAGCTATAAGAATGTTAATCCTGGGAGCGATGTGTGGTTTACTGTTAAACTTTTAAATTTAGCCAATACCCAAAGAATAGATGTTACGCTAAACTATGATATACTTGACTCTGATAGCGATGAATCTATCAGTCATAACAGTAAAACTGTAGCTATAGAGACTCAGGCATCATTTGTCGCTGACCTAAAAGTTCCTGAAGATATCTTGCCGGGTGATTATAGTATTAAAGTGGTTGTAAATTCTTCTCTCGGAGAATCTTATGCAAAAACCGCACTAAAAGTTTCTAATCCTAAAACCGATTCTAGATTGTATTATATTGGAGGAAGTATATTAGGTCTTGCATTGTTAGTGTTTCTGGTGATAAAATCTAGACCTGTTATTGAGAAGATTAAACTTAAGATGAAGATTAGTAAGATTGTAAAAGAAAAGCTCAAGAAACGTTAAGCTTGAGACATGTTGATATTAAATTAAGACTGGTCTTTATTAATCCTTCTTATTCTCTTTGAATATCTCGTTTGTCTTCTTCCAGACCTCATCATATGTAGTGATGCCTTTCCTTATCAGAATTTCCATTATTGCATCGACCTGGGCTCTTGTAAGCGTAAGTTTGTATGTGTTAATTAATAGCAACTCGCGTAGTTCGTCTCTGGATAGACCCTCTAGTTTATCCATAGCGTCCTCACATTTTCTCTTGTTAGAAACAGTTTTAAAGATTTTTGCTGTTTTTTTAGGCATAATATATTTTAGAGGAGCTGGTTTAAAAATTTTGTTTTAATTGAATATTATTCAATCTTTATTATGCACTAAATTTTCCTTCAAGTTCTTTAATTTTATTCTTTAATTCAATCATTCTTAATTCTCTGCCAATAGCTAGTTTGTTGAACTTCTCCAACTCGTCAACTTTTGATTGTAGACTCTCTTGAGATTTTTTTAGTTCTTTCTCAGCGTCTTTTCTATCAGTAATATCCCTTGCAATTCCCAAAACTGCCACAACAGCGCCTGAACTATTCTTTATAGGATTTAATTGTGTACTAATAAAACCTTTCTTACCTTGAAGAATGATTTCCTCTTCAATATTTTGACTTTCTCCTCTTAATGTTTTTTTGATATTGTTTGTGAATCTAGCTAACTCGCTAGGTCGATGAAAAAAATTCTTTAAAGGTTTATTAATAATATCTTCCGGTTTCTTTCCGAATGCTCTTGCAACAAAACTATTTACAGATACAAATTTAAGATTTTTATCTATAATAAATATCTGATCTGTAGAACAATTTAGGATAGCGCGATATTTTTCTTCACTCCCCTTCAGAGCTTCTTCTATTTTCTTGCGCTCTGTAATATCTTCAGAGATGCCTAATAAATATTTCGTATTCCCGTCGATTCCTTTGATGCAAACCTTTCTTGTATGAAGTATCCTCACGCCTTTCTTTGCAGTCGTGATAGGCTCTTCTGGAATATCCACGAAGCCTGCTTTACTATTAAGTGTCTCGCGGTCTTTGGCCATAAAATTAGCTGCTTCTTTTGTAGGAAAAAGGTCTAAGTTATTCTTGCCGAGCAAATCTTTGCGATTATAACCCAAAAGTTCCTCGCCCGCACGATTGAATATAACAAATCTAAGGTCTTTTGCTTCCTTGAGAAAAATCATAAGAGGAATATTATCTATGACTGCATCGGTTAGAGTTTTTGATTCGCGAAGTGCATTTTCTGTTGCCTCGTGTTCGATGATGCCCTCTACTCTTTTCATAATAGGATATAGATTAAAGACTATTTAAATACATGGTTAAAAAAATCAACTAAATATATATTTTAGAATTATTCTCGAAATGTCTTTATCACTATAGAATTATTCTCAAAATGTCTTTGTTACTAGAAAGTTAATTAATAATATTTTTTAGCTACTGATATTTTCATATTCATGTATATTTTCAGATTCTTTCTCACCGTTTAGTATATTCTCTGTCAAATCGTCTTTCAATTCTATGCTCTTGTTCATCAATTTTCCTAAGTCTTCCCGTATCTTGCTTAATATTCCTGCATTTTCTAAATCGACAGAATTTATGTTTTTCTCCAGTTTCTCGATATTTGTATTGTGATATTTTATCTTATCTTCAGTCGCATTAATCCAGTATTGCTGCTCTGAAAGATTCAATGATGCGCTGTTGTGTGTAATCTTTGTCTGTGCACGCTGCTTTTGGTCCTCTAATTTCAATACTTCTGACTGCTTTTCTTTTAGATGTTCAAGAGTTAATTTTTCTAAGGCTTCCAAACAATGCTCTTTCTTCCTATCCTTCAAATCTATCTCGTTTTTCTCTATAGATTGCTTGATATCTTTTAGTATGTTAGCGATGTCTAGATCTGCATCATCAATTATTGCAGTCCTTGGATCATCAAGATATACTTTTATTATCTTCTTTCCAGGATACATATAATAATATTTTCTGAGTGCTGTATCCAGTGTAGAAAAATTGCTGTTCATCTCACTTAATGCTTCTTTAATCTCGTTTTCTGCAAATCCTTTCTCCTGTCTAAATGTTTCCAAAGCTCTATAATCCGTGCCTGATGTGATGGTTTTTATGCGCTCGTTGAGCCTATCAAGCTTTTCCTGATGATTTTTAATCTCTGTCTTTTCAGCATTGACTTGTTCCTTGAAACTTTTGATCTTGAGCGCATTATCCACAAATATTTTTATATCTCTTTGAATATCTTTCAGATATATTATTCCGTTTTTCTCCAACAGCAACCTTATATCGATTATCATCTCTTCCAAGTCATGGAGCGCTTTATTTGTCGTCGTAACTTCGTTGCCGAAGAAATGTTGCAGCACAAATATATTTTTTTGTATATCTTTGTTCAGCTGCTCCAGCTCTTGGGAGAATCTGACGCAATAATCATATGTATCCAAATAATTTTTTGGGACATCAATATTTGTCAGGAAATGAGATATCCTCTTGATATAATTATCCCTGTTTCCATCCATTATATGTATTTCACGCTCTGGGATATTTACATTCATCAGCTTGGATTTGTGCAATTCCCTCAATATTGCTATGATATCTTCTTTTTTATGGTTTATCTCGATGATATTTTCAGTTATGCTTCTGTTGATAGAGCCAAGATTGTCCCTTAGGATGAAATTCATATGTTTATCTATCTTTGATAGGGTTATTTCCTCTATTACAGGCGTCTCCTCTTCTTTTTTGAACTTCTTAAAAAATTTCTTGAACATAATGTTGTAATATTATGTTAATTTAAATGCTTTACTAAAAACACCTCTTCCTGATACCATTTCATAGAGGAAACTATTACTTGACAAGAAACTATTACTAAACAACTTTATAAATTAATGATTCTTTGTTTCTTCTATGAAATCAGTCCGTAAAACAAATCGTGATAAATCTTTTTCTCAGCAGAAGATTGCTTATGAAAGAATTGGAAAACTATTCGAACAAGCGGACTCGTTGTTTAAGGAGCATCCTGAATTGAGCAAACGGTATGTGATACTGGCGCGCAAACTTTCAACACGATATAAAATGCGATTTACACCAGAACAAAAAAGATTGTTTTGCAAGAAATGTGATGCTTATCTTAAGATTGGAGTAAATTCTCGAGTTAGACTTGTGCACGGCAAGCGTGTACAGACATGCTTGGAATGTATGGCTGTTCGACGTATGGTATATAAAAAATAATATCTAAACAACAAATTATATATGATACATATGTTTCTCACTGTATAGTAACAACAAAACCGGAACCTTTATAAACTTAGATTTTTCACATATATTAAGACAAGTATACATAATATAATTGTTAGGAGGATAAAATGTCAAACTTACATAATTTAGTAAAAAAATTATACTCTGCTTCAAAGAATAATACAGATACAGAAATAGGTGAGTACGGGTTAGTAGACTATGTTGCAGGGAGTCCAAATATAGATTCTATGACAAGTTTAGCTATGGCTATAGCAAGAGCTCCATCAAAGGATGCTTCTTATACGTGGGCTATACGTAAAGGAAACGTACAAATAGTATGTGATAAGGATAATATAGATAGTGTCATGAAAGAGAACTTCAACACCTTCAATTACAAATTATTCCTTATTGCAACGGAACATAATGTTCCATTGATTAATGGTTTTTCTTATGCAAAAGAGTCGAATAATGTTAGAAGCGTATTTGAGGATAAGTCTTCTGAAACTAAGAAAGAAGATAATATCATATCAGGTTATTTGCTTTCAGGAAAAGGAGATACTCTAACAATTTCTGATGTTAAGATACAATTAGAAGGTGCTTTGGCACATATCAAGAAAAGTGGAGGAAAAATGTTTCCAAAATATTCAGGAGATTTCAGTTTAATTGCTTCGTCCGATTTGAAATATTCTGATGCTTCACATGTCTCTGTTTATGATGCTTTGTCAGCCTGTACTGTTGAAGGAAAAGAATTAAGAGACACATTATGGAATACCATGAATAAGATGCAGTTTGTTTCGTACTCTTTCGTCGGTGTGAATGCTGGAGCAAGAGGCAATATTATATTAAAATTGGAAAGAAAAAATAATTAGCATATCAAATAGATTATTCGTATAAGATATTATTATTCATGTAAAATATCGTTGGGGGGAATATGTCAGATTTAGTAAAACTTACCAAAGAGATGGAAGGAATAGCTGTAGATTCAGATTATCTTAGAGATATGTCGATAGTAGAATTCATCAATCGTGATGATACCTGTATAATGGATGTATATACTTGGAGAGATGCTATCGCGGGAGATTTAAGCGATATGATTATTGGAGGCACTGTCGCTAATGATGAGAAAGGCTCAGGTCCTGACAGAAAAGTATCTCATTCAAAATATGCTCTTAGTGTAATAGCTACAAAAAAAGATGTAAACTTACTTGAACTTTGCCCAATATTATTTTCATATTTTTCAACAGATAAATTAAGAAAATTTCAAAAGTCTGTACTTACACGTACACATTTTGAAGATAAAAAGCCACCTGTAGTCGAGAGGAAAGGCTATTATTTGAGCATAGCTTCGACACATGTGCATATACATACTGATAATTCAGTCATAAAATTTGATGGTATCATAACAAATGTGGCTAAGAAAAATAATACTTATGTTGGAGATTTATCTCTACGTATGACGCGAGAGATAGGTTCAGGATCACAGTTTATCAGTATTAATGACGAAAAATTATCTATAGCAGATGTCTTGTCAGGAAAATGTTATTCTGGTAATATTCTTCTGGGCGTCAGATTCAGAGATGCCGTCTTTAAATCATATGATAAGATGCATGATATAGCTAATAAGGACTTTTTAGGATATGATTCCAGAGATAGCATGTTGATAATAAATAATTATACAAACGGAATTAAAAAAATATTAGGATAATATATAGGTGAAAAAATGGAACAAGAAAGTGTAATGGAAAACATAGAACATGACTTCGAATTTGATGAAGTCCGTGGAGAACATGGAAGAAAGCCAAAGATGGCAATATTGAATAAGACAAAGCTCTCAAAGTATGAGATGGATGACTTATTCACAGCAGAAGAAGTCTCAGAAGCAGAGACAGAAGAATAAACAAGACATATTTTAGATATATTGGAGGATAAAAATGGATTTTTTAAGAAGCAAGAAAAGGAAGGAACAAGATACACAAGATATGATTAAGGAAGCTCAATTAATAAAGGAACGAAATGAATTAGAGAATAAAGTCTCAACTGCATTAAATAGTATAATCGTTTATGCAGGATCAAAAGCAGATTTTGAAGATCAATTTCGCTGCAAGACAGAATGGGTTACATTAGAAGGTCCTCTTCAAGGATTATTGTATGACACTTCGCATAAGGATAATCCGTTTCGTAATTATTCTTTCGAAAATAAGAAAAAGATTATGGAACTTGGTATTGTCGCCTTAGTATCAGCTAGTTATTCCCACAATGGCGGATATACTCCTGGCAACTATGAGATCTATTTTGGTATACCCGTAAAAATGAAGCCAGAGTAAACTTATTTTTTATATTATTTTTTATGTTCTTTAAATCGCAAACCTTAAAAACCTTCGATAATTCTATTGTATTATGCGTAAAGTATTAGGGTCGGGTGCTGAAGCGACAGTTTATTTGAATGATATTTCTAGCGAGAATATCGTTAATAAAGAACGTTCTAGAAAGGAGTATAGGCATGAAGATATTGATACTGCATTAAGAAAGACTAGGACTAGGAAGGAAGCTAAAATTTTAAAGGATTTAGAGCCATTCGGATTTACTCCAAAGCTTCTGGAACAAAGAGATTCAAATATCTTGATGGAATATATAAAAGGCATACAATTAAAGAAACTTCTCGATAAGAATCCGAAATTAGCAGAATTGATCGGCAAGAATCTGACAATAATGCATGACTTGAATATTATCCATGGTGATTTGACGACAAGCAACATGATTCTCGTAAGAAAAGATAAATCTCAAAAATTATTTTTCATAGACTTTGGGCTAAGTTTCAATAGCGCAAGAATAGAAGACAAAGCCGTCGATGTTCACCTGTTCAAGCAGGCATTAGAGAGTAAACATTATAAAGTCTGCAACAAAGCATATAAAGAATTTCTTAAGACTTACAATCCTAAGGGAAAGAAAGACATACTTGAACGTCTGGCTATAGTCGAGCAGCGCGGAAGATACAAAGAAAAGTCAATATGACTTTTCTTGTTCCAAAAATTTGTGATTAATTACAAATTTTTGTTATAAAGAAAAAACGTAGAAAAAAGAGATAACATGAAAAAATTTACATTAACATCTTTTTTATTGCTGTCATTCTTAATAATTATATTTTCAATCCAGTTTTCTTATGCGTTTACTAATAGCAATTCAGAAGCTTCCGGTCATATGACACTTTTAACCGTATCGGAATCAGATAATGTCAGTTTGGAACAGGGTGGCGTGGCAGATTTATATCTCATAGTAAAACCTGGAACCGGAAGAATATTTATAGATTCTTTTCCATTATCAAAAATCGATACGCAGGTAACGATACGTTTTGCTTCCGAAATGGCATGTGATTTGCTAAATAAAGATTGCTCAAATTATGATTTCTTTTATACAATTACTGCAAACAGTGCGCTTGTCGGCGGTCCAAGTGCTGGAGCAGCGGCAACAGTATTGACGGTAGCAGTATTGGACAATCAAAAGCTGGACAATACAACTGTGATGACTGGAACAATCAATAGCGGTGATCTGATAGGCCCTGTAGCTGGAGTGCCTGCGAAAGCATTAGCAGCCCAAGAAAAAGGATATAAGAGAATATTAATTCCTGCATGGGATATTGTCAATAATACTCCTAGCAAGAATTTGACAATAGAAGTCATACCAATATCTACATTAGAGTCGGCATTATATTATTTTACTGGAAAAAATTATTCTACAAAAGATGATTTCATTACTAATTCTGTTTATTCAGAAGAATATACTAAAATTATGAGTCAGGTTACGATGGACTTGTGTGCTAAATACGGTGGGATTGTAAATAATACACTTGTACTTCCAAATCTTACTGCATATGGTATAAACGTAACTAATGCTTCTCAAGATAATTTTTTATTAGCATTAAACGCTTTGAATTCCAGTTCTTTTTATAGTGCAGCAAGTTTTTGTTTCGGTGGAAATGTAAAGATTCGTGATGCATTGACTAAAAATCTTACAAGTGCTGAATTAAAAGTATTATATGCAAAGCTGTTAACTAACATAACTGATTTTGAACGGGATCTTGACAAGACTTCGGAATCATTATCTACGATATCCGAGCTGGAAACATATATGGTGGTAGCTGAAAGGCTCTCTGAGGCTAAAGAAGCGTTGTCAGAGATGAGTCCAGAAAACATTTCAACATATCAGCTCGCATTCGCCAACGAAAGATTTTATACCGCAACAGTATGGTCCAGATTTTCTAAGCTTCCTGGACAGAAATTCATTATGGATAAAAATTTGTTAAGAATGGTATGCAGCCAAAAACTTTCTGAGGTCGAGGAGAGATTGAATTATCTTGAATTATATTATCCTAAAGGAGATATTCGTGATGAATTAACTAAGGCATATGGATTTTATAATCAGCAAGATTATGCCTTATGTATATTTACTGCATCAAAGATTAAAGCCGATGTAGATGTTGTGTTGAGTGCAATATTTGTCCCTGATACGAATATAGATAAATTGTTTGATGAAAAGATTAGTGCTGCACAGAGAGCTATTGTTAAGCAGGAACGTACAGGAATATTTCCTATTCTTGGTTATAGTTATTACGAGTATGCTGTTACGCTTAAAGATACTGATAAATATTCTTCATTATTATACGCTGAATATTCTTTAGAACTGAGTAATCTGAATATGTATTTCAAGAAACCTGATTCCTTGGTGCTGCCTGTCGGCCGCGCAATTAATGGAAGTAATGTTTATATTTTTATATTAGGCCTGTGCATCGGCGTGCTGGTCACTATATTGATAGGTTTAGGTATAACCAGCATCAGAAGTAAGAGTAGGAATAAGAAGAATAAAGATATTAAGATTGATAAAAAGATTGAGTTTAGAAATAAAAGGAAAAAATAATCATATCTAACATTATTTAACGTAGATTGTGTCGCTCGCTTCTGGTCCTGTGGAAATTATTCTTACGATTCCCTTTGTTATTGTCTCTAAATCTTCTATTGCGTCTTGAATTCCCTGTGGTAGATATCTTGAGTCAGTAATATCTCTTAGTGATCCCTGGAATCCTCTATATTCTTTAAGTATTGGAACTGCTGATTCCATTGATGCTAAATCTGTAGAATAATGCTTGTTGCCTTCATATCCTACTCCGAGTTTGAATGTTTTTGCTCCTCTTAAGACATCTGCTTTTGTAAGGATAAGGTTTGGACCGTTTACTTCTACTGCTCTACGTATTATTTCCAAGTCCGTCCATCCCATTCTTCTTGGTCTTCCAGTCGTTGCGCCAAATTCTTCACCGACAAGTCTTAATCCTATGCTTTGCTCGAATGCATCCGTAGAATTTAATAACGCTATGATATTTGTATCTGAATTATTGTATTTTATTAAATCTCCTTTAACTTCATATGGAATTTTATATTTTTCTAATTCACATCTTAAGAATGGCTGTATCTTGCCGTATTTCTTTTCTATCTCCTCAAGATTCGAACAATATGTCCTGGCCTTTTTCCCGCCAAGTTCTGTTGGGAGTGGTCCTCCTCCTACTCTTGATGTGAATGGGAATTTTACGATACCGAATGCTATTCCATTATACTTTCTCCACATATGTGCACTGAGTCCGCTGCCTGCTAAAGAGCCATCAATTGCACAATCGGAGGAAGTTTTGTATTGACCTATTCCATGTATTAATGAAAGTGCAAATCCTTGCGCACCTTCTATATTAATAGTCTTTCCTGACGCTAGTTGTTGTGCAACATAATTTGAAGTATCTGTAATCATTGGTTTTATTTTTTCAATATAAGGCTGCATCGATGTGATAATATCATCAACACTCATCTTGCATTCTGGATAATATGTTAATCTTTCCTGGATTTTTTTTGCAAGTATATCTCTATCTAGCAAATCTCTTGCTTGAACTCCTTTTCTCGAAGCATTATCTTCATAGCATGGTCCCATTCCTTTGCCTGTCGATCCTATGCCTCCATCTTTTTGTGATTGATTTGTTGATTTATCACGTTGACGGTGATATGACATGATTACTGGAGCATCCGCGCTAATCATTAGTCTATTGTATGTGAATCCGTTCTCTTCTAAGAATAAGAGTTCCGAATTTATTTCTTCAAGTCCTAATGCTACTCCGTTTCCTAAAATTGTATCTTTTCCAAGTCTATCATAGAATATTCCCATTGGTAGCATATGTGTGACTATCCTAATTAGAAGTCCTTTAAGATTTTTTAACCAAGCAGTATGTCCTGCATTTGGCCCGCCCGTTGCCCGGATATTTATATCGACGTATGGTGCAATCATCTCTGAAATCTTTCCTTTACCGCCGTCGCCGAATGCGTTGTCGCCTGTGAAGACGATTTGATGTCCTATAATGTATCTTTCTATTCCTTGTCCGTGCATGTTTTCACTTTCTACATTAATATAAACCCTGGAAGTCCTCTGCATTGCTGCAGAGATCTTCCCGGGAAAAAGAGGTGAGTATGATTATTAGAAACATTCCACCTCAGATTCGAACTTTATGTTATCGCAATACTATTTAAATGTTTCTATTGTAACCATTACAGAATGATAAAAATATTAAAATTTATCGTTCCACTTTGGTGACGAAAACGAAGAAATAACATTTCTTATAGAAAGAATTTGATTTATCTTACTCTTGTCTTAATATCAGGATATTATTTGAAAACATCCATATTTTCTGCTATCAGGATTTTTTATACAATCAATATCCACCTCAAAATCTGGAGGAATAGTATTTTTAGGATTCATCAAGAATTGTTTCTTAAATATTTCATAATCTTTAGCATCCCATTCTATAAATTCAACTGACAGCTGTTTTGGCGTACAAAAAGAACTTAGTCCTTGTTTTGGGTTATCAAAATTTTCATAATAGAAATGTAATCTATGAGGAGCACCTGGCAATATCTGCGCCACATATTCTGATCCCATATCTTTACATATGTCTGGTCTTATGACTGCATTAATGAATCCTTCTCGACTTTTGAATCCGACACCTGCTTGAATGAGCAGCACAGGACTAAATGTTCTGTCGTAATGTGTCTCTGATACTGGAATGTCGCCTATATATGTTCCCTTTATTATTTTGATGTCTTCTAATTTCTCCGACCAAGAATTGATGCAGATGCTTATCTTGCTAGATCCGAAAATTAGTTCATCGATTGTAATATCGTTGTAGTTGTGTATATCCCTGAGTTTTAATCCTTTTATATCCATGTTATCTTAAACAAGGCATTATTTAAAAAGTTTCTCCTTATTAGTGAAGAATAAATTACTTATATCCTTTGTATGTGTCAGTATTATGCTTAAGAATAATTCTAGAGAAAAAAAGATTGAGGAGCACAAGAAGTCACATCAATCTCTGAATGAATTCTATAGTCCAGAACAGAAGCAAGAAGAAATCGTTCAGAAGCATCGTAAGACCATAACTGATACCGAGATGGAAATATTCGAGCATCTGAAGAATCATACGAAGAAGATATTGAAGAAGTAACTTGGGCGGGCTATTTTAATGTTTAGGCAGTATATCTAATCGTTTCAAGATATCGATTGTTTCTTTGTCGAATCTCGAAAATGCGAACCATTTCTTTCCCAAGTCTTTTAATGATGCTCCAATGTGATATACTTCTTTATTATCTATGATTATAAATCTATCATGCGAATGCTTGAATATTTTAACTTCAATTTTTTGATATTGTGAATTATATCTAATTAAATCAAGTTCTAATTGCTTTGATATTTCCTTTGTAAAAATTGTGACTTGTACGTTCTTCTTGCATTTAGTGAACAACGTCAGAACTGAATCATCAACATAATTGTCAATTAAGATGATTGATTTCTCCGCTTTTTTGATTACATCGGAAGCGAATTTGTATGCATCGAATATCTGTCCATCAAAGAATATGCCTTTATTAGGTAAATTATCTTTGGTCTGTATAGCGTCAAATATTTCTTCAAATGATTTGTCGTACTTTAATTGTTTTTGTTCTACTCTATCTAATCTTAAAAATATATTTGCATTATCAGCAATAAACTTTCTCATAGCCACAAATGCATCTATTACTTGAATACTTATGTCTATAGCAGTTTTACTTTTCAAGACTCCTGAAAGCATAGCAACTCCCTGTTCTGTGAAGGCGTATGGCAGATTTCTTCTTCCACCCCATCTTGAGGTCACAATTTGTGACTTCAAGTTTTCGAACTCTCTTTTAGATAATTGAAACATAAATCTATCCGGGAATCGATTAATATTTCTCATAACCGCTTGATTTAATGCTTTTGTCTTAACACCATATAGGTTGGCGAGATCTTTGTCGAGTATTATTTGTGTGTCCCGAACTGTATGTATTTTGTCTCTTACACAAGGTTTTATCGAGATTTCAGACTTATTCATAATAGTGTAAGTGTGTATTTCTTAATTAGTATTTTCTAGATAAATCCGTAAATCCTCCGAAAAATAATAGTAAGAGTTATAAAATAATATACTTTAATCAATAGATGCGTAAATCTTTAATGATTATATTTGTATTCTTATTATCTATAAGTTCTGTCTATGCATGGACTTCTTATACTCATAAATGGATTTGTGACAAGATTGGATTGAATGATTCTGATTGTGCTGCCGCCGATACTCCAAAGGTCCAGTCTGAACATCCTGACCTGAATTTTAAGTATCATCATTGCGCTAATGATGAATATGATTGTGATGCAAGAACTCATGCAGAGAAATATTTGATGTATAGTGATAGCGATTCTAGAGGATTTGCTGCACATCTATTTGCCGACAGCATGGTCCCTGTGCATTGGTACAGTTTTGATTATGACACGTGTCATAAACTTTTTGAAGATGCTGTGGAAGAAAAACTTAGGAACTCGGAAAATGTTAAGTATAGTGTGTTTGGGTCATCTATAGATTTATCGTCTTGGAATGTCACGATGACTTGTCCAGCAAAATTCGGCAAAGAATACAAGAATGTAACGGTCTATGCAGATAATCTTTATATGGACATGACTGCGAAATATGTTGCAGACCAGATGCATATAAGTTATACTCCGACAACAGTTCAGAGCTATGATGCGACTCCTATGATTTACGTGTTGTTTGCATTTTTGATTATAATATTTACATTGTTTATGTATTTTGGAATGAAGAATAAAAGAAATAATGTGAAAAGGAAAAAATAAAAATAAAAAGTATTTTATTCTTTCTTATGTTTCGCAAACGTCGCTACAACCAATAATGGAAATACTAAACTCGCTTCTGCCTGGACTTTCGCGTGTGGAGCATTGACTTTTATCTTTGCCCACGTTATAGCTTCTTGTGCATTTCCGCCGGAATCTGATGCGTCTGATTCATCAGCTGTTGTAATATATACCGCATAGTCTAATCCATCACGATAAATATTTGCGTTGAGGACATAATGTTTTGGAGTTCCTCCACCCAAAAGTATTGCTCCTGTCTTCTCACATGCGAGTACAAAATCAATTATCTTCTTGTGGTCTCCTACGATATCTATATAGAAATCTTTTCTCTTGATCATTTCCACATACAAGAAATTTCCTATTGTTCCATCAGTCAATGCTGGGCAGAATATTGGAATATTATTTTTGTATGCCCAATATAATATTGATTCTTCCTTATTATCTAATCGTTCCATCTCTCTCCCTAATTCGTATATAAATTCTGATGGTGTAAATGGTTTACCATTGCGCTTTCCTTTATACTCGTCGTATATCCTATCAAAGAACGGGTCTGTGAATGTTTCAAAGTACGCATATCTATCTGATGGAACAAATATATTTCCTATCCTGGAAATATTCTTGTCGAATAGTGTTCTTCCAGGAACATCAAATCTTCCAACAATAAATGGTCTTAAACACTTGATTACATCCTCTTCAACTCCTCCTTCAGATATGGATATTGCATGTATCATCTTGTGTTTTACTAAGAACTTTATTATGTCTCTATTTCCAGAACTGACCATATTTGATGTGCATGATAAGAATATTGTTGCTTCATCATCAATCATCTTGTTTACTATATCTATGGCTGCGCCTAGATTTGTTGCCTGTATTCCCATATTCTGGAAAGAATCCATGAACTTGTCGAAACTGAATTTTTGTTCAAAATCATATCCTTTTATCTCTGGAAATCCTTCCAATGTGTCGAACCTGCTCATGTTCTGCGGTTCTTGTTCAAATGTGTCTGTCATTTTACTCCTCGTTATTTTTTTATTTTTTATTTCGGCTATTGCGCTCGTATAGACAGTTTGTCGCTTCCTCAGCCGAGTCTAGATTAATAGTTTGTATTTCTTAGAACTCGCTGGGCAATAGCCTTGCAACAAACTTAAACAATATTGCATAATCTACCTAGAATCTGAAATGTTTATATGTTCCATAGACGAACAATTTATGCATAGAAGAGAGGAGTGGAAACGGGTTTAAAAATGTGACCTTATTTAAGCTAAATTTTTCTAATACCTTATCACACCATGATGTTGTGTGCTGAACATCAGGACTATTCCTGAGATTATCGCATAGACAGCAAATATCTCTAGGTAGACTGGATTCGTCATGTCGAATGAGAATGGTATCATGTTTGATAATTGCAGGAAGAACATTATTCCGAATACTATACCCAGTACTCCGAGAACTGTCTTCAATGGATGCGGCTTGCTATGTGGTGTTCCATGCGTATTGAACATACTATTATCTGTAGTTGAATTCTATTTAAACTTTTCTAATAATATCAATGAATCAGCACAAGATTTATAAAAAAAGTTGTTATTCCATAGTCATATACTAATAATATAAGATTGCGAGGGATTATTATGGCGCTTGTTGGATTTTCATTTACAAAAGTTATTGCTGAAAAGAAGATTGCAATTAATCAGACAGTAAATATTGAGAGCAATGCTGGTGTGACTAATGTTATAGAGCTACCAGGCATTGATTCCAAGAAAACTTTAGTGAGATTCGACTTTAATTTTGTTGTTAAATACGAGCCGGATGCCGGTAAGATAGAATTAGACGGAGAAATTATAGAGATATATGATAAAGAGTTTGGTACAAAGATTGTGGATTATTGGGCTAAAGATAAAAAATTACATAGCGAAGTGATGCAGGAAGTATTCAATAATATATTATCTAAATCAAATATGGAAGCAATAGTGATAAGCAGAGATTTAGGATTGCCTAGTCCAATACAGATGCCTAGAGTGGATGTAAAGCCGCAGGAAAAAGGAAGGACTGAATCTAAATCTGAGACTAAACCTGAGGCCAAGGATTCTAAAGTGGAAAAAGGTAAGAAATAAGCTTGATTTTTCTTTTTATTCTCTGATTTTATGTTTTCATATTCTCCGTAAACCTTCCGAGAATATTCAAGCAAGACATATAAAGAAATTTCTATTCCTGATTTTAATGGACAATAACAATATTTATATATATGGTAAGATTAATCTTACTAGGGTGATTGATATGGATATTGCTATAACAAAAATGAGTTCAAAAGGTCAGATAGTAATACCTCAAGAGATGAGAGGAGCATTCAAAGAAGGGGATAAGATTGTAATAATGCAAGACGAGGATAGAATCATAATGAAAAAGGCAGACAAATTTAGTAAACAGCTTGAAGAAGACTTAATCTTTGCAAAGAGAACAGAAGCAGCATGGAAGAAGTATGAACAAGGTAAGTTCAAGACCATGGAATTTGATGATTTTATTAAGGAAGTCAAAAAATGGTGAAGATATCGTTTAATCCGGTATTTGAGAAGATGTTTTTTAAGATAAAGGATGCTGGATTAAAAGATAAGATACTGAAACAATTCATTAAGATTAAAGAAAATCCTGAAATAGGCAAGCCGATGATGCATGGAAGAAAAGGTATGCGAGAAGTCTATGTGCCTCCATTCCGATTAGCATATGTTTATATTAAAGAACGTAACGAGGTTGTATTCTTTGAACTGTATCACAAGGATGAACAATGATTCTCTTAAAGAATATACTGGATAAAATGTTTATATATTCCCTACACTTCCTTCACTAGACATTCTCGCGCAAGATATTTAAGGAATTTGGAAAGTTCATGTTTTCATGGATAAAAGAATAAAAGTTCTAAAAACCGACATTGGAATAAAATCTGGCGACTACATTTCTTTGACGGACATAGCAAGATATAAGAATCCAGATGAACCTAAAGATGTTGTCAAAAATTGGCTTAGAAGCAAAAGCACCATAGAATTTTTAGGGCTATGGGAACGCATTAATAATAATTCTTTCAAAGGGGTCGAATTCGACTCCTTTCTAAGAGAAGCAGGAGGCAATGCTTTTGTATTATCTCCTAAAAAGTGGATTGAAAAAACGGATGCTATAGGTATAATTTCAAAATCAGGTACTAACGGAGGAACATTTGCCCACAAAGACATTGCTTTCGAGTTTGCATCTTGGATATCTTCAGAATTCAAATTATATTTAATAAAAGAATTCCAAAGACTAAAGGATGATGAAAGTCAAAGAAAATCACTTGATTGGGATATTAAACGAAATCTTACAAAGATTAATTATAGAATACATACTGATGCTGTAAAGAAATATTTAATACCTGAAAGGATATCAAGAAATGAAGAATCATTGATATATGCGACAGAAGCAGATATTCTGAATTTAGCGCTCTTCGGGATGACTGCAAAAGAATGGCGAACTACGAATACTAAATTAGAAGGTAATATTAGAGATTATGCTGATGTAATGCAATTAGTGTGTTTATCTAACCTAGAGAACTTTAATTCATTATTTATCAAAGAAGGAATGGAAAAATCTAAACGATTAGAGAAGCTAAATAATATAGCGATAGAACAAATGACTGTATTAATAGATACAAGTTTTAAGATATTAGAAGATAAGCCTTAAAATTTATCACAAAAATAAAAATCGATATATATATATATTAGTTCTTCTAAAGGATATAATCGATTAAAGGAGGTCGATTATCATGGATGAAAACAAGTCAGGATTATACATAGTAGCAATCGTCGGAGTGATAGCCGTAGTTGCGTTGGTTGTGTTAGTAATGGGTACTGGAACAAAAACTGTTTCATATACAGCACCAGCAAATACTGCAAGTGGAGATTCGGCAGGACAGATGTATGCTGCTGTCGGAGTGCCAGGTGGTCAGACTGCTACTAACTTACTTGTTGCCTATTCGGGATGCATGACTAGCATGGTGAACAACATGGATGATTCAATGAAAGCTAATGGAAGGCTTTTGAGTGCAGTAGCTAGTATATGTCAACAATATGCACTTACACAAATAAACAGTTAGTGCTTCTAACTAATTATATTACTCGTCAAGTTCAGGGATTTAATGATTTTTTTCTTTTCTAAAACACATTAACATTTAGATAGCTTCGCTGTAGGCGAACTATTTGTTTTGATGCACCTTTTGTAAAAGGTGCCCGCTAAACCATAACATTTATATTCTATAATTGAGTTTTCGACTATATTAGAGGGGTTTATTTTAATCATATTTATACCGTTAGTGAGGTGTTTTATGCCTGTTCCTGAAATTAAACTTAAAGTTGCCGAAGCAATTCAAGATGATGTAACTAAAGGAATAGTTAGAGTTGATTCCGGTTACATGAAGCAGATTGGCGTTCGTTCTGGTGATATTGTTGAAATTCAAGGCGGAAGAAAGACTGTCGCTATTGTTGATAGAGCATATCCTGGTGATATGGGATTAAACATTATCAGGATGGATGGTCTAATCAGAAGAAATTCTAAGACAGGAATAAGTGAAGTTGTTATCGTAAGAAAAGCCAATGTAAAAGAAGCTAAAAAAATTACAATTGCTCCAGCAAAAGAAGGAATAGTCATAAGAGCAAATCCAATCATATTCAAGCAAGGTCTTCTAGGACGCGCCGTCGTAAAAGGAGATATTGTTTCTCTTGGTGGTACTAGGACTAGAAGAAGCGCTATGAGCCAGAGTCCATTCTTCGACGATATATTTAATATTGTTGGTGATGAGGCATTGATGGGTTTTGGTCTTGGAGATCTAAAATTTATGATTGTTGATGTTAATCCTGCAAAGGAAGCAGTAATAATTACTGACGCTACTGAAGTTACATTCAATCCGGAAGCGATGCCGGAATTAAAAGAGGATAAACTTCCAGATGTTTCTTATGAAGATATAGGCGGATTAGATGAAGAATTAAAGAAAGTCCGTGAAATGGTCGAGCTTCCATTGAAGCATCCTGAAATATTTGAAAGACTTGGAATCGAACCTCCTAAAGGTGTTTTATTGCACGGTCCTCCTGGAACTGGAAAAACTCTTCTTGCAAAAGCTGTTGCTAATGAAACTCAGTCAAACTTTATTCTGATTAATGGTCCAGAAATCATGAGTAAATTTTATGGTGAAAGCGAGGCTAACCTGAAGAAATTATTTGCGGAAGCCGAAGCGAAAGCACCGAGTATTATTTTTATAGATGAGCTTGATGCGATTGCATCAAAGAGAGAAGAGACACACGGCGAGGTAGAAAAGAGAGTTGTTGCACAATTGCTCTTAGTGATGGATGGATTGAAATCTCGTGGGAAAGTTGTTGTAATTGCGGCATCAAATATTCCTAATACACTTGATCCTGCATTGAGAAGGCCAGGAAGATTCGATAGAGAGATAGAGATTGGAGTTCCATCGAAAGCTGGAAGATTATCAGTGATGAAGATTCATACGAGAAACATGCCGTTGAAAGGCTCATTCCATAATGATATCGCATTGAAGATGCTGAATGA
>Ga0182027_10001354_pt1 | contig 41251 bp, 37 predicted proteins | sample 712E1DmetaG_FD_121300 | JGI IMG/M metagenome (GOLD analysis project Ga0182027, IMG submission 121300) | Permafrost microbial communities from Stordalen Mire, Sweden - 712E1D metaG (Illumina Assembly) | ecosystem: Environmental > Terrestrial > Soil > Wetlands > Permafrost | place: Sweden...
GGATTTTTAGTAATGTATTGATTCTTAATAAGAAAATGAAAGAATCCTCGTAGTGAAGAAAAATAGCGAGCGGCTGAACTACCCGTAAGTCCCAGATCATAAAGGAGAGTAAAAAAGGAAGCCATATGTGAATGTGTAACTGCTTCCGGATCATCAACCCCGAAATCATTTTTCATAAAAAGAATAAAAGCCGATATATCATTCTTATAAGAAATCACAGTATTTTCAGACAGATTTTTTTCAAGTTTAAGAATACCGAGATATTCTCTTAAGAATATGTTCATTATTTTACCACAGCTCCCGAAATTCCTTTTTCTATCTCCTCCTGTTTTGGATACTTGATCCTTTTATGATGCTGACCAATCAGAATGCTTATAAAAGATTCCTTAATCTTGGAAATATTATCAAACGTGATTGGAGATTCATTAAGTTGACCTGAACTGATTCTGTCCTTTATAATATTATCGATAACATTTTCAACCTTTGTCATATTAGGTTCATCGATTGACCTTACTGCTGATTCACAACTATCCGCAAGCATGACAATTGCTGTTTCTTTCGTGTTTGGTTTCGGACCCGGATATCTGAAAGCATCCGCTTTTACATTATCTGCACCGTATAGTTTTATAGCTTTATCATAGAAAAATGATATTATATTAGTTCCGTGATGCATAGGTATAAAATTGATAATTACCTCGGGTAATTTGTATTCCTTTGCAAGTTCAATCCCTTCATACACATGTCTTACTATCAGATTAACACTCTCTTCGGGCGTAAGGTTCTCATGAAGATTCTGATTATTCAACTGGTTCTCGACAAAATTCTGAGGTGTAATTGTTTTACCTATGTCATGGAAATACGCTCCAACTCTTGCCAGCAGCGGATTGGCTCCGATCTTTTCGGCAGCTGTTTCAGACAATGTGCCTACTGTCATTGAATGATTAAATGTCCCAGGTGCTTTCCTTGCAAGTTCTTTGAGCAGCGGGTTATCAAAGTTAGAAAGTTCGAGAAGAGTAAGGTCTGTAGTGATATTAAATAATCTTTCAAAAAACACAAGAAGTCCATATGTAAGTACCGGACTTATTAGTGCATTTGAGGCGGCAAAAGCAACCTCAACCATCAGATTCTGAGCGGAAGCAAACTGTTCCAAACCGAATGCGAAAATAGCAATGATATATCCAAGAAAGATATAAAAAAACGAGGTGAATATCTGCGATCTGTTCTTTATATCTCTCACCGTATATACAGACAAGGCACCCGCAAAAATATTCATCGCAACAAACGAATAATCATTTCCTCTTAAAGCCCCTGTCACGAGGGAGAAAATAATAGTAGTATAGAAACCGACCCTGGAATCAAAAATGATAGTCATCAACATTGAGGCGGCTGGAATGAAAATGAAGAAATAGATCGGAACTGTCAGGTTGAGTAGGTTGGTTAAAAATGTGATAAAAGCGAGAAACAGAAGATTGCTTGCAAGAAGAAGGAGTTTGCCATTATCATAAAATATTTTTTTTCTAAACAAGAACAAATAAATAACAAATACAGTAAGCAGAAAGGATATATGAAGAAATTTACCAACAGACTGAAGGATAAAACCTTCATCGCCGATCTTCTCACCTTTAGCTTTTTTATAAGATTGAATTTTAAGAAAATCTTCCCTTGTTATCCGGTCATGTTTGCCTATTATCCTTTCATTTTCATTTACTATACCTGTATACTTAGATACATTGGATTGGGCCTGATGAATTTCTTCCTGGGTTAGTTTTGGATCATATATAAGGTTAGGAAGAATAAAGTGGTCAGAATATTCTAATAATGAAGATTCATAGCCCCTGGGTAATAATTTCTTATGGATAATTTCATTGATCTTATTTTTAACCTGATCAACAGTTAAAAAATGATTAACCGTTTCAATTTTATCCACTGAACCGGTTCTAACCGCTATACTGTCGATAAGCCGGTCGTCTGACCGGATACTCAAAATCCCATCAGAGTAGGAATTATCAATAATCTGCTGGGCAGTAAGGAAAAACTCATTTATGTTAAATTTAGATTTTCTACCCGTGTTGTTTTCATGTTTCTTTAGAGTCAGAAGTTCATTAAAAGATGAGTCACTAAGAAAAGTTGGGTTGTTGAATGTACTGCCATTTAAATATTCGTTAAGAGAAGTAAGGAGAAACAGATTATATGACTTAAGTGAATCATTTAGCCTGGCAGTGATATTATTTTCTTTCACAAAAATAGGGAAAACCGATTCAGCGGCCCCCTTCATTTCTTTTTTATATTCTGCCGGATCTTTAAAGACTGGAAAGCTGAATGATGCTATAAGGTCATCATGAATCCAGATAGACCCGACAGGGACATTAGACTCAATTGATTCTCCTTTAGGAAACATAAGAACCACAATAAAAACAGTAAAAATCCCCAGAAGGATTTTAAGTTTCATATTGTCTCTTGATTTCAATTCATCAAGACGGGGCATTTATTTACCAACTTTTGCTTTAAGAACCATTTCAAGAAATTCACCGGTACCATCTTCATTATTATTTTTGCTCAACTCGATATCGGCATATCTTTTAATCTCCGGAACAGCATTGGCTAAGGCCACTTTCAGAGCATCTGTCTGGAAAAGGGCTAAGTCATTATACCAGTCTCCGATAACAGCGGTTTGATCAATTTTGAGTTTGAAAAATTTAAGCAGATGATAAACGCCGGTTTTTTTATTAGCCCCTTTCCTCCTTACTTCAAGATAATATATTCCGGCATTTCTCTGTGATTTAAAGTAGGAATTGTTGACTCCAAACATATACGGGATATCCATTCTTCCCTGAATATATTTAATGGCATCCTTATTATCACTTGCGAAAACAACTTCAAGAGTGTTCTCGATATATCCGTTGTAACCAGGTATTTCTTCATACCTTGCGCCGAATTTATCCATAATCCTAGGAATAACTGAATTCTGTTCTGTATAATAGATTGCATCACCGTGGCACAAGGCTATGTTCAGAAGACATTTTTCTGAAAAAGAGATAGCTTTCAGAACATGTTTCTTTTTTAAGGAATATTCATAAAGAACTTTATTGTCAGGGAAACTTTTAATAAGCGACCCATCCAATGAAATGAGAGGAGCTTTAACATTTAGTTCCTCAGCTAAAGCAGTTATTGCAGAATGAAGTCTACCGGTAGCAAAAGAAAAATTGACACCCAGTTTTTTAAGCTCTTTTATTAATGATTTAGTTCTATCACCTACATTTCCATCATCAGACAAAAGGGTTCCATCAAGATCCAATACAACCAGTTTAAGTTTTTTAAGTTTTTCTTTAATATCCATATAAAAAATGTTTAATTCGGTTAAAACTATTCTTTATTTAATTCTTCAACTGCCTGATCCACTGTATAACAGACAGGGAGAACCCTGTCCAACTGAGTAATTTTGATTAGAGAAGAGACTTTATCTGATGGAGCGGCCAACCGCATAAATCCACCGGTTGTATGTAAGATTCTGTTTGCCACAAGAATAGCACTTAATCCAGAACTGTCGCACGTCTCCACATCGCTCAGGTCAACGATAAGTTTATTAACACCTTCAACTTTCAGAAGCATAGTAAACTCGCCCTTAACCAATCCGGAAATGTTTGTATCAAGTCTCTTTTCATTCAATTTAAAAATTGTAATGTTGTTAATTTGCTTTGTTTCAAAATTCATACTGTTTCCCTAAAACATATTCAAACAATTTACTAAATTTTTATAAGATATTTCGGGTTTGCTGTCTTCAGGATTAATTTGAATGTTGTAATATTTATCTGAATTGTTCTTTTTGAACCCGATTCTCATTGGAACATCGATGGAGGAGATAATGTGACTGAAAAATATATTATCCTTGATATTCAGATCAATTACTGCCTGAAATTTTTTTTCTTTAAGTTTTTCAATGAGTTTATGAGTAGCAAGATTCAGCCGGTTAGTTTCGCCTATAGTATGTTCAATAACATGAGGTCTGAATTTTGTTGGTATCAGGCTTACGCGAAAATCATGAGTGAATATATAGGAGTTCTTTTTTGTCTCATCAAGAAATTTTAACACCATAAAGGATTGATGAAATTCAGTTTCATCTTCCGGCATTAAAACAAGGATATTGAATATTTTTTTGTAAAAATTAGCTAATGAACTATAATCAGATTTCAATTCCCTTATAGATCTATTCACTAATATTTCTGCGATTTTTTTCTTTACTGTGTCAATCATTTAACCATTTTCTTTCAGTAATTCAACAAATTCAGTTTCATTAAGTATTTTAACGCCAAGTGATTTAGCTTTTTCAAGTTTGGATCCCGGTTTTTCTCCGGCAATTACAAAGTTTGTGTTTTTACTTACCGTAACAGTTATTTTTCCACCAGATTTTATTATCCTATCACCAGCCTCTTCACGAGAAAATGTTGATAGTGTACCCGTAAGGACGAATGTTTTCCCGGTCAACCATCCCGAATTAAACACTTTGGGCTCTGCAGTAAAGGAAAGTCCTGCAGCCTTTAGTTTATTAACAATTTCAAGATTCTCTTTTTTTGAAAAGAACGTCTTTATACTTTTACTTATACTCTCCCCGATCTCATGTATATTCGAAATTTCTTCTTCTGAAGCAATGATAAGGTCATCAACAGAACTAAAATGTGAGGCCAGCTTTTTTGATGCTCCTGCACCGACATATCTTATTCCAAGAGCAAACAAAACTTTTGAGAACGGCTGCTTTTTACTTTCTTCAATGGCATTAAGCAGATTATCGATGCTTTTTTCCCCCATTCGTTCTAAATTAATTAATTCCTCTCTATGGTCTTTAATCTGATAAATATTATCATATGTTTTTAAGAAACCATTTTCAACCAGAAGATTAATAAGAGATTCACCAAGCCCTTCAACATCCATAGCGCCCCGTGAAGCAAAATGTTCAATTCTTCCCCTTACCTGCGCAGGGCATTCTGTATTCTCACAATAATATGCGACTTCATCTTCGGGTTTAAATAATGGAGAATTGCACACGGGGCATTTTGACGGAGGTTTAACCGGTTTATTTCCAGCTGGCCGTTCAGTTAGAACAACCGCTACAACCTTTGGAATAACGTCTCCCCCTTTCTCAACAATAACTTTATCTCCTATCCTTATGTCCTTACGTTGTATCTCATCATAATTATGAAGAGTAGCGCGGCTGATAGTAGAACCGGACAGGAAGACAGGCTCAAGTTCTGCAACGGGAGTTATAGTTCCCGTTCTTCCCACCTGCCATGTAATGTTTTTAAGAATTGTATATGCTTGCCTAGCTTTAAATTTATATGCAACCGCCCATCTGGGGGATTTGGCGATATTACCCAAAATCTTCTGTTGTCTTATTGAATTAACTTTAATTACCGCACCATCAATTTCATAGGTTAGAGACTCACGTTTTAATTCGAGTTGATGACAAAAATCAAGAGCTTCTTCAATTGTGCTGCATAAATTAGTTTCCGGATTAACGACAAAACCGAGTTCTTTTAATATCTGAAGATTCTCATATTGTGAACTAAATTCAATTGATGTACTTATTAATGAATAGGAAAACATACTGAGTTTTCTTGTGGCAACTATTCGCGGATCCTGCATTTTAAGCGTGCCGGCAGCAGAGTTACGAGGATTAGCAAAAAGTTTTTCGCCCATCCTTTCTCTTTCATTGTTAAGATTAAGGAACTCATTTATCTTCATGTATATCTCACCACGAACTTCAATATCATCGAGAGAATGCTGATCCCATAAAGATTTTTTTAGTTTAAGGGGAACCGATTTAATTGTTTTAACATTTGCTGTAATCTCTTCACCATTAATACCATCACCGCGGGTTGCAGCTGTTTGAAGGAAACCATTTATATACCGTATACTTACTGAGGCTCCATCAATTTTAAGTTCAACCACATATTCAACTTTTTCAGTTGCCGGCAATCCCTCCTTGACACGCCTGTCAAAATCAATCAAGTCTTCCTCGTTATATGTATTAGCAAGCGACAGCATCGGTATCTTATGTTCTACCGGTTTAAAATCTTTAGTCAGATCTTTCCCAACTCTCTGGGTAGGAGAATCTGGTGTCACAAAATCAGGGTTTTCAGCTTCAAGTTTTTCAAGTTCTTTTATTAGACTGTCATATTCCTCATCACTTATAACAGGATCTGCAATTACATAATATCTGTAATCATGTTCCTTTATCCTCTGTTTTAGTTCTTCAATTCTTTTTTGAGCAGGTATTAACATTCTACTGTTTTTTTGTTTTAGGAGAAGATTCTAATAGCTTAAGTCCAGAAGCATCAACATAAAAGGATGCAACTTTAGATTTAGGATCAAAGTTCAGAGGTTTATTGTTAAGCTGAAGTTGAACTTTAAATGCATTACCAATCCTAATTCGGAAATTAGATGCAGCTGAGATTACTCTTGAGGTATGAGGATAAAGTCTGAATTCATCTGGTTTCACAGAATCAAGCATAGCTTTTACCCAACAAGTATCGGTGGCAGTAATTGAAAGATGAAGGCTGTCGTTTGCAGTTGCTTTATTGGCGTTGTCTTCAACTGTTTTCTTTGGTTCATCTTCAACATATCGCTGTTTGCTTTCCTGTACAAGTTCTTCTACCGGTTTTTCATCTACTATAATATCCGGGCTTTTCCTTATGAAAAGGAAATAAACAAATAAGAAAATAATTAGAATTCCACCTGCGGAGCCAAGAATTAAAATATTTCTTCTGTTCAATAATTCCTGAGACGACTGATGGCTCTCTTCAACCGGAGGATTTGTATAAGTTATAATTGGTTTGGGATGTTTAGTAACCTCCCGCTCGATCCTTGCCTCTTTGATTTCTTTAATTTTATCAGTAATAGTTTCCGGAGTAGGTTCTACATATTCTTTTCCTTGCTTAGCGGCCTCATATTTTTTAAGTATCAGTTTTTCATCTAATCCGACAAATCTAACATATTCTTTAAGAAATGATTTAACATACAGATCAGGTAGAAAATCAAAATTGCCATCCTCCATTGACTCAATAAATCTTAAATCAATTCTGGTTTTATTTGCAAGTTGTTGAAGGCTTATACCTGAACGAGATCTTGCATCTTTTAATTCTTGTGATAATTTATCATACATATTCTTTTCTCATAAGTTTAGCGGCAAATGCTCCGTCAATTAAATGAATATGAGGGAGTGTCTGAGTACAACCGTGTTCATCAACAATAGAAGTCGGAAAAACATCACCGGCATTGAGCAAAATAAAATCACCATGTTCATCCAGGAATTTGCTTACTATACCGTAATTCTCTTCAGGTTCGATTGAGCAGGTACTGTATACAACAATACCTCCCGGTTTGACTAATTCAGCAGCTTTGCTAAGGAGCTGATACTGGATTCGGTTAACGTTATGCAGGTCAAGCAAAGCCCGTTTCCATTTTATATCCCGCTTTTTGGAAAGGGTTCCTGATCCAGAGCATGGAACATCAGCAAGTACACGGTCGAATCCGGAATCCTGAAATTCTAATGCATCAGCAACTACTGGTTTGATGCATTTAAAATTCATTCTTGCGATATTTTTGTTCATTATATTTATTCGACTTTCATACCGATCGATAGCTACCAGTTCCCCTTCATCGTTTAAAAGTGAAGCAATAAACATTGTTTTACCTCCGGGTGCAGCACACATATCAAGGACCTTCATTCCGGGCTTGGGGTCAAGAAGGCGGCATGCTATCCCCGCGCTCTCATCCTGAATATAAAAATAACCTTCGGTAAAATATTCCCAGGCTGTTATATTGGTAAGGTTATGTAATTTAAAGAACTCCGGAATATACTTGCCCTGAGTGTATTTTAAATTAACATTTGTAAGTAACCGGCCAAACTCATCGGGTGTAACCTTAAGGGAATTTATTTTCAAAGTAAGGTATGGCTTTTCATTATTTACAGAAAGTAGTTTTTCAACTCCTTCTTGTCCGAATCTGTTAAGGTAACGTTTAACCATCCATGAAGGATGTGAATAATAAGCACTCAGATAACCCACAAGGTCTTCTTTGGGATCGGGGTAACGAATAGAGTTTTTAGTCCGTATTATATTCCGTAGAATAGCATTTGTCAGATCAGCAGATTTCTGGCCCTGCAGTCTTTTAACAAATTCGACAGCTTCATTAACAGCAGCATGATCCGGTATTTTATCCAGAAACAAAATCTGGTATAATGCAACTCGCAAACCGTTTTTCAGATTAGGAATAGCTTTTGAAAACTGTCCTTTATAAAATCCGTTGAGAATCCAATCAAGCCGTCCCATCCATCGCACAACACCGTGAACAATTTCAAAAAGAAGTGCTTTGTCCTGTCCGCTAAGTTCTGAATCTCGCATTTCATGATCAAGAAGTTTATCAAGATAAGAATCGCTCCTTTCCACACGATTAAGGACTTTCACGGCAAGACCTCTTACCCCCTGATATAAATCCTTAACAGTATGTTCTATAATTTGTGTCATAATTAAGCTGTTAATCCTATTTTCATTCGTTCATTCTTAGTAATCTCGAAAATTTTCCTGAGAAGTGCTTCATCTGATTTGGTAAACTCTATTTTCCTTCTTGCCATTACAACTTTAGCTGTATCAAGACATTTCTCAATTTCATAAGTCTGAAGATCATCCTTACCACCCCACGTAAAGGAGGGTATGTTTTTATTTGGAAATCCTGACCCGTAAATATTACAAGACACTCCCACAACTGAACCAGTATTGAACATTGTATTTATACCTGACTTAGAATGGTCCCCCATAATAAGCCCGAGGAATTGAGTCTTTGTATTAATTAGTTCACCCTGAACATAAGATTTAACAAATCCGTAATTATTCCGTAAATCTGAACAGTTGGTATCTGCGCCTAAATTTATCCAGCTTCCTAGGTATGCATGGCCGATAAACCCATCATGCTGTTTATTAGAATAAGACATTATGATCGCATCCTCAACTTCTCCTCCAACTTTACAAACATCACCAATACTCACATTCTCATATATCTTGGCTAAACTTTTTATTAATGTTGAATTGCCAATATATACAGGACCTATTATAACTGAGTTGGGGTATATTACACTTTTGCTGCCGATATAGATTGGGCCATTGGAAGCGTCAAGGACAACTCCAGGTTTTATTATAGTATTCGCACCTATGAAAATGTTTTCTTTATTAATAAGATGGACACCTTCAATCGCAGTCCCGGACAAATCATCTTTTCTAACAACATCAAGATCAGTAATGAGTTCGGCGTTATGTTCTTTGAAAATATCCCATATAAATTTTACTACCCTAACCTCAACTTTTTCTTTACGAATTGAAGGGAAAAGGGAAGGATCCGGAAGTGTATTTAAATGACGTTTAAATTCCCTGAGGTTATTCCCTGACAGTCGTGCAGCAATTACTATTTCATCTTTAATGTAGATTTTATCAGAATCATTTAGAGGAATAACTGAAGCAAAATTATTATCGGCTATAACTCTTGAATTAATAAAAAGACAGCTGTCTTCATCAATCTGGTTAATATTAATTCCCGGGTTCTTCTCCTTAATGATCGGGACTATATAATCTCTGCAATGGAGCGAATAACGTACACCCGGATAACATCGCAGTATCTTCTCCTTAAGTGAAGAACTGCCACAAATCAAATCAAAAACTCCCCTCGTATAAATTAACGGTTCAAGTGAACCTGCCAGATTATCTTCAAATATACAAAGCTGCATTTTTATTCTTTTATTTTATTTAATAAAGTAATTTAATGCTTTTTTAGGAAAGAATCCTGACAGTATAAGAGTAGAGAAAGTGGCAATAACAGAAATTGTTTCCATGCGTAAAGTCTATTTTGGCAAGGGCAAAAAAAAAGCCGGTAAGCCGGCTTTTAATTTCCTGAACAATAAACAGATTATTATTTCTTTGCGTATTTCTTGTTGAATTTTTCTACTCTTCCTGCTGTATCCATAAGTTTCTGTTTACCGGTAAAAAATGGGTGTGAACCACTTGAAATTTCAAGTTTTACCAGGGGATAAGTATTCCCGTCAGTCCATTGAATAGTCTCACTCGTCTTTATTGTCGAACGCGTCAGTATCGAAAATTCGCTGGAAACATCGTGAAAAACTACTGGTCTGTATTCCGGGTGAATGCCTTTTTTCATTTTATGAACCTGTCTAAGTTTTTTATTAAGTAACTTTAAATATAAATATTAGTGCCATATTTACCAAATAAAAAATAACAACGTATCTTTAGACCTGATATAACTCCCATTAGTTTTTGACCATTGAACTTTTTATCAGAAAACAGTCAGAATAGTCATTATTTTAGCCGAAATTGACATTTTGAGTGTAAAATTAGAGGTTTGATAGGATTTAAGCGAGAGAGCAAGGGGAGAACAGCGAGAGAATAGCGGTTTTTAGCGAAAGTTAGCGAAGCTTAGCGAGAGTAAGCGAAGAAAAATTTGAGATAGTTGAGTGATTGGGCAATCTATTTTTTAGTTATGGAGGTTAATACTTTATTTTCCAATTTGAATTTTAACATAACTAACTTATAAGAAATATACTCGTTTTACAAAAAAAACACAACAATTATGAAAAAAGAGAATGATTTTTGACCTGTTCACTTCTTAAGGGACAGGTTTTCCTTAAAATATTCCCTGACCTGTGCTTTTAATTTGTTTATTCTGGCTCTCTCTGATTCAGTTAACCGAACCTGCAGGAAATTCAATCCTTCCTTATTAATTGAAAAAGATTGATTTAATGATGCCGCCGTAATGCCAGGATTCTGTCTGGAAATATCCTGCAACTGGACATTGTTACCGGAATTCAGCGTTTCTCTCATTTTAGGTGTTGAAAGGAAAGGATTCTCACGCTCGACAGAATTAAAATTGAGGATAAAAAAGATTACAATGACGGCAACTGCAGCAACTGAAGGTATTAACCGGGATGATATCAGAAACTTCTCCCACCATTGTACTTTATTTGCTTTGCCATAATTTTCAGAATTGATTCTCCTCATTAGTTCAGCTTCGAATCCAGGGGGGGCAGTTATTTTACCTGTATGTTTCAGCAGGTCGATCACACTTTTAAAGTGAATTTCTTCGTAATCCGGGGCCATCATTTAATCAGTCCTTATAAATATCCTTTAACATTTTCTGTAATTGAGCTCTTCCCCTGTTAATTCTTGATTTAACTGTACCTACAGCTGTTCCTGTCACCTCAGCTATCTCCTCATAAGATAATTCCTGAATATCCCTTAATATAACCATTTCGCGATAGGCATCTGAAACTTTGAGCAGCGCCTTCTGGATAATTTCATCTTTTATTCCGCTGTCGGTTATAACATCTGGACGCATACTTTCATCCGGAATATCAAATGTTTCATCATCTTCTTTCATAGAATTGATCGAAAAAATATTCCGTCTTTTCCGTCTCTGATACTCGGTTCTTGCAAGGTTCCCCGCAATGGTATAAATCCACGTTGAGAACTTTGCTATCGATTTATAGGAATCCTTATTCCTGTAAACCTTAATCATGGTTTCCTGAACAATATCGACACAAGCCTCATAGTCTCCTAAAAACCTATAAACATAATTAATAAGAGGATTCTTGTACTTCTGCACCAATAATTCATATGCTTTAATCGTATTATTCTGTTGAAACTCAAGTATCAGTTCTTCATCAGTAAAATCGCTGAGCTTTTTATCAGTCAAATTATGTCTGTTATACTTTTGGTTTATTTAATTGTTTCAGTCTAATTATAACAAATTAATTATAATTCTAAAAGAAATGGGCATTATCCCGGTTTTTCTATAAAATAATATAAGATAATTAATTAAGAACTTCTGTAACAAACAGCGTAAAAAGGGATTTGGGGTCGGATGAGGTTGTTTTTTGTTGAATATCGGCTTTCAGCAGTGCATTTAATGCACGAAAAAGGTCTTTATCAGAATATTTCTGTCTTGCAGCAAGGTAATTTTTATAATAATATTGATGTGTACCAACAACCCTCGCCGCCTGTGCGTCAGGCATTTTTTCCTTCATTTCGTTAATACGCGATAACCCGGTAAAATATTTTGTAAGCATTGCAACTATAAAAACCGGATCTACACCATGATCAAGAAGATTATATAAAATCCTAACGGATTGTTCCTTATTCTTTTTCCCTAAAGCCTCCTGAAGATCAAAGATGGTGAACTCCTTCAATGCTGTGGAAAGCATTTTTATTGAAGTAAAATCTATCTCAATATTTTGCCCTAAATAAACGAATATTTTTTCCAATTGATCTTCTAAAAGAGCCCTGTTTTCACCCGATATTTCCATTAAATAATGGGCGTTTTCTCTTGATAATTCTTTTCCCTTCTTCCTTGCTGTTTCGACCAGCCAATCGGTAAGGCTCTCCCCCTTCAACTCTTTCGCTTCAAACATAAACCCGTTTTTAATCAGCGTTTTATATGGTTCGGAATCCGGATTCTGCATCACTCCATTATGAACAAAGGTAATTGTAGTATATTCGGGCGGATTGTTTAAATATGTTGTAAGGGACTTTTTATCTTTAATTTTCTCAAATCCTTTTACAAGTAAAAACTTCCTCCCTGCTCCAAACGGGAATGAAGAGGCCATACTTAGCATCTGCGGCAGATTTATATCATCCCCATAAAAAGTCTCCTTATCAAAATCGGAACCGACATGTGGATTTATCGCCTTGATAAGTGCTCCTACTGTTTCATCAATGCTAAACGAATCATTGCCGAAAAAGAAATAAACTGGAAGAAACTTATCCTTCGAAAAAGACATTTTTGCTTCCAGTATTGAAGGGATATGTTCTTTGCTTTTAGCCAAGTTAGGTTATTTTTCTTCGATTATTACTTCTTCCATTACCACATCTTTTAAGGGCTTGTCATTAACAGCCTTTGCTTTCCCAATAGCCTTTACAACATCCATTCCAGATACAACCTGTCCGAATATTGTATGATGATCATTGAGCCAGGCAGTAGGAGCCAGTGTTATAAAGAACTGACTGCCATTTGTACCAGGTCCTGCATTCGCCATTGCAAGAAGTCCTTCTTTGTCAAATCTGAGTTTTGGTGTAAATTCATCTTTGAAATTGCCGCCCCAAAGACTTTTGCCACTGCGCCCTGTTCCAGTAGGATCTCCACCCTGAATCATAAAACTATCAATCACTCTATGGAATATTACACCCTTATAGTAATTTTTCTTGGCGAGTCCTGTAAAATTTTCAACTGTCATCGGTGCCTCAGTAGAGAACAGTTCAATTTCAATATTTCCCATATTCGTCTTTATTGTAGCAACTGTTTTTTTACTGTTGTCGCTTAAATTATCAGCCATTTGTTTTCCTTCTTTAATTAGTAATTCATCTTATTATAAATCTTGACATCCTATCTGTATTCAATTACAACTTCTTTCATCTTGACATCATTTACTGGTTTATCGCCGGCTTTGGTTTTGACTTTTCCAATTGCACTTACAACATCCATACCTTTAATTACTTTTCCGAATATCGAATAGTGACCATTCAGATGTGACTGAGGAGCTAAAGTAATGAAGAACTGACTGCCATTTGTATTGGGTCCGGAATTAGCCATTGCAAGTATTCCGGCCTTATCAAACACAAGGGAAGGTACTATTTCATCATCAAATTTACCGCCCCAAGCACTGTGTCCACCCATTCCTGTACCAGTAGGATCGCCTCCCTGTATCATAAAGCCATCAATTATACGATGAAATATAACGCCTTTATAATATCCTTTTTTTGCGAGCTGTACAAAGTTGTCAACAGTTTTAGGAGTTTCTTTAGCAAATAATTCAAGCTCTATATTGCCCATATTTGTTTTAATAACGGCAATTGTCTTTTTATCTTTATTAGTTGTGTTTGTGTGTTTTTTATCTTGTGCATTTACTCCTACAAGCAATAAAAGGAACAGAAATAAGATTGTTATGTTTTTCATTTAACCTCCTATGGTTGAATATAGTTAGAGAATAAAAGGGTTAGAATTATAAGCCCGAGTGCTATCCTGTAATAAATAAAAACAAAAGTAGTATTCTTTTTTAAATACTTAAGAAGCAGATCAATAGCCAGATAGCCGCTGATTGCAGCGACCACAGTTGCTACGGCCATATTTACAGCCAGGTCGAATTGTATATAGGGTAAACTCTCTTTCAGCTCAAGCAGTCCGCTGGCAAGAACGGCTGGCATGCTTAACAAGAAAGAGAAACGGGCTGCTGATTCCCGGTTGAGCCCCATAAACAAACCGCCGGTAATTGTTGTCCCTGATCTGGATGAACCGGGAATAAGAGCAAAGCATTGTGCAATACCGATAACCAACGCATCTTTAATAGTTATATCCTTAATTTCTTTTTTGAACTTAGCGGTTTTTTCTGCTATCGCAAGTATTATTGCAAGTGCAATTAAACTTATCGCAATAACCCACAGATCCTTTGTCAGGTTTCCCTCAATAAATTTCTTGAACCCTAAACCGATGATTACAACTGGTATTGTACCAATTATAATTAGCCATCCCATTCGCGAGTCCTGACTTTGTTCTGAGAATTTTTTTCTATGAGATAAATTCTCAGTCAGGAAGGCTTTAATAATATTGATTATATCTTTAAGGAAATAAATTAATACTGCCAGTAGAGTTCCAAGCTGAATAACTGCGATGAATGCAGTCCAATGTTCCGGATTATCAACCAGGTGAAGCAGTTTTCCTGCCAACGTTAAATGCCCTGTGCTGCTTATGGGTAGAAACTCAGTGAGCCCCTGAATCAGCCCTAAAACTATTGCTTCGATTATACTCAATATGTCCTCCTAAAATATATAAGTTATTCCGAGTGTTAGGCCAAGAGAAAAAGAATTAAAATTAACATTACTGTTATTCGCTGCTGAATTTTGTAAAGGGATACCATTATTTTTGGGTTCACCATTAATATCGTACCTGATGTCGCCAGTGATATTAGCGAATACGTTACTGCTCAAAGCTGTATTTCCAGTTGCCCTGAGTAAAATACCGAAACCAATTGATTTCAATATATTCACGCTTGGGAGATAAGTTTCATTAACATTTATGAATCTTATACCCAGCCCCCCCCCGAACTTAAAATTATATCCCTGGCCTTCTATTACATAATAATTAGTTATTGTTGGCATAAGAATGCCATATGTTAAATTGTATTGCCCGTTGGATGTACTAAAAGTATACGAGTTATAAAGATATGCTAATTCAACTCCTATTTCATAACTTTCAGCCACCCTTGTAGTTGCTTCACCCGAAAAGATAACTGCGGTTCCGAAACTTCCCACCTGGTTATCAACAGGAGCAAAGTGAGAATCATTAAGATAATCTTTAAGTGAAGGAATACTTATAAGGTTTATTCCCATACCTCCTCTTATTGAAACCTGAGGCAGGGCAATATTACTAAATAATAGAAAGAGTATAAACACAGATACATTTTTCATTAATCTTCCAGATCGACTTTTACAATTTTACCTAATTTAAGATGCTGCTTATTCAGCACTAAAAACATAATAATGGCAATTAAAATAGTCAAAAAATAGTTAATAATGTGAGTTAGAAATGCATAAGCAAGACTGATTTCCTGGCTGAAACCAAACAATAACACAAGTGTTGAAGAAGCAAGAATATGGTATGAACCTGTACCCCCGGGGGTCGGAATCGCAACACCTATTGAACTAATTGCCATTACTATCCAGCCCATTTCAAAAGTCACAGGTTTATAAAGCTGCATACCAATAGTAAAAAAACCGATGTATGCATTGAAACCATAAAGCAGCATAATGGCTATACTTAACAGAATAGTGTTTATGATGTTTTTTGAGCCTTGGAGACTTGCAAAACCTACAGTAAGCATTTCAAACATATATGCCAATTTGGTTGCCATTTGTGGAGATAACCGGGAAAGAATTCTTATAATAATATTGTAAAATTTATCTTTCAATTTTATTGTCAGATAAAGAAATATTATTCCTATTGTTAAAACCACAAAAGATATATAAAGTGTTAATCTAAGCCACGGAAAACTTTTGAATATTTCCGCAGACATCCAAACTGAAATAATAATCGTCAAACCGAAGAATATAAGATCAATCACCCTTTCGACAATGACAGTCCCAAACATTGAAGTACGTGAAAGTCCTTCCCATTTTCCAATTAGAATCGCACGGGATATTTCGCCTACTCTTGGTAAAACACAGTTTACTCCATATCCGACCATCAATGCCCCGAACAGATTTTTTATTGAAACATCTTTCTTAACTGAGTTGAGCATCACTTTCCATCTCAATGCACGAAGATAGTGCGCGAAAAGAGTTATAACAAAAAAAATAAAGATCCAGAAATATGAAGGATGAGATACATAGCGGAAAACTGTAGTCAGATTGCTATTGCGGAAAGCAAAGTATAGGAAAATGATACTTAAAAATAATGAGAGAACAATATTTAATGTTCTACGTATATTTTCTTTTCGGTTATTATTTCCTGAGGTCAATAATATTAGTTCCTTCCGGAGGAGAAAACGTGAATTTTGAGCCGGGCAGACTCTGATTAAGTTTATAATTTGATAATTGAAAATCCATAACTGTCCCGGATAGGCTTTCAACCCAAATCCTTGTCATCAGATTATCTTTGTTTACCCATATTTTGGCCTTCTTAAAATCAAGATTACTATTCTTCAATGGAACAAGAACAAGAACATCTTTTCCTTCTTCCTTGTCAATAGTTACGATAGACTTTGATGGATAACCAAACACGAATTTGTCAAGTGAGAAAAAAGATGGATCATCGGGGGATACTCTGCTTATAACAACTTTCTTCTGAGGCTTATTATAATTCCAGAGATTAACACCATCCGAATAAATTGTTGAGTTTTTTAATTCAATCCTTAATTTATTCCCTCTTGAATATTGGAATTTACCTGTAACATTTGATTTGTCATTAAGAGACTGATTGAAGTCTGCTGTAAAATCATTTAATGATTTATATTTTTTTTGTACAGCAGAAAGGAGTGCATGGCTGTTATCCTGAGCATTAGTTGAAACCACCATGAATATGAGTAGAATTATAGCTTTAAATAAATTATTCATGAATATTTGACAACCTTGATATAATATTTGTTTCATTCCAGGTTAAAGATTACGCAGAATTGTTTCTAGCTGTTCTTCATTCTCAACAATTACTGTACGAGCTTTACTCCCATCATTTGGACCGACAATACCTGCTTCCTCAAGTTGGTCAACAATTCTTGCTGCGCGAGAGTATCCGAGTTTAAGTCTCCTCTGAAGCAATGAAACCGACCCCTGCTGGTGCCTGACAATCACTCTTGCTGCATCTTCAAACATAGGATCCATTTCTCCCAGCAATCCTCCTGCAGATTCTTTCTTCTTATCATATAATGAAGGAAGGAAATATGGCTTTGAATAACCGGGTTGTGAAGCGATATAATCTGTTATTCTTTCAACTTCATCAGTTGAAATAAACGCATTCTGAATTCGTGTCGGTTTAGGTGAACCTGTGGGCAGGAATAGAAGATCACCTTTACCCAAAAGCTGTTCGGCACCGTTCATGTCAAGAATGGTTCTTGAATCGATCTTTGTGGCAACCTGATATGCAAGACGGGCACTGAAGTTTGCTTTAATTACACCAGTAATAACATTGACAGAAGGCCTCTGTGTTGCCAGCACCAGATGAATACCAACCGCGCGTGCAAGCTGAGCGAGTCTTGCAATAGGTTCTTCTATTTCCTTCCCGGCAGTTATCATAAGATCAGCAAGCTCATCTATAATAACGACAATATATGGGAGATGATGGTGAACCATTTCATCAGTATCTTTAGGCTTCCGGACAGGATCAGCAATCTTCAGATTATAATCAACTATATTTCTTACGCCTGCTTTGGCAAGTTTATCATATCTCTTCTCCATTTCATATTCTACTGATTTCAAGAGAAGTACAGCGTTTTGAGGATTTGTTATAATTTCTTCATCAAGATCAGGAGAAACCGCCAGGTAATGTTTTCTAAGTTTATTATAGAATGATAATTCTATTTTCTTTGGATCGAACAATATCAATTTTACATCTTTTGGATCTTTACTATAAAGCAAACTCGCAATAATCATATTAATGCCAACTGATTTACCCGCTCCTGTTGAACCGGCAACTAGCATATGAGGCATCTTTGCTAAATCAGTATAATATATATCTCCATTAATCTGAACTCCCAGTGCCAGGGGTAGTTCAAGCTTTTGTTTGTGAATTTCATGAAGTACTGACCGGGCATTAACCATAGTAGCCACTGCATTTGGTATCTCCACACCAATAGCGCTCTTACCGGGGATAGGTGCAATTATTCTAATCCCTCTTGCCGCGAGGGCAAGAGCGATATCATTTTCAAGCCCTACTATCCTGCTTATTTTTACTCCCGGAGCGGGAACAATTTCATATAGAGTAACAACAGGACCAGGTGTAACAGTAATATCCTCAATTGTAATATCAAACAGTTTTAACTTTTCTTTAAGTAATTCGGCATTACGTGTTAATTCCTCTTCGGCCACTTTATAATTTTCAACAGGAGCCGGCTCCAGCAGATCAAGACTTGGTTTAGTATATTTTATTATTTCTTCCCATTGGTTCGGATATGTGGCTTCCTTTTCGCGGTCAATTAATTTTTCTGATTCACCAGGGAATTCTTCCGGAACTGCTTCATTTCCCAGGTTGTCTTGTTTATCTGTTTTGTCCTTTTTACCTTTCCCCTTTCCAGTTTCTTTAATTATATTTTTAGCCGTATCATCATTTTTCCTAACAATTCTTATCTTGGTATCCTCTTCCTCTTTCTTCAGAAGATCCTTTGCACTTAACTCCTCACCCGGTAACATCAATTTCTTTTTCTTTTTTTCTTCTCTCAGGGATTTAATTTTATCAAGATTTGAATCCTGTTTGGCCTCAAGTTTGCTTTCTTCCAATTCGCTTTTGATTTTATCGACAGATCTGGAAAAAAGATGAGATATAAAAAGGAATATGTTTTCAATCTTTATATCGAATGCGAAAATAAGGATTGCAATCATCAAGGCTGTAAGCAAACTAATGCATCCAACACCCCCCAGTAATCTCCCCAAAACTGATCCCAAGTATTCTCCAATTGATCCGGACAATTCTTTAACATTAGCGAATGTTTTGTAATTAACTCTTAATACACCAAAAAATGTTGAAAGGATCAGAGAACTAATAAGTAAGAAATTAGAAAGGTGGATTAGTATTCTGAAATTAAATCTTTTGAAAAATCTAAGTCCCCAAATAAATAATACAACGGGGAACACAATTGATGAATACCCGGTCACTCCGTTAAAAAAGAAATCTGATACATATGCTCCGGATATTCCGAGCCAGTTTCTTGTACTCTGTACGCTACTATTATCTGAACTAAATACCTTCAGGATATCATCCCATCTGTAATTCAGTAGTGCTTTATCAAAAGCTGAGTAGGTAATCAGACTAAGAAAAACCAGGAAAGCAATGACCATCAGGAAAATGCCAAGAATTTTTTTCTTTTTTTCAACAGAAATTGTAAAATATTTTTCGATTTCTGTGGGCTTTGCAATTTTCTGTATAGATTTCTTTTTCAGAGCCATTTATTAATAATTTTATTCTTTTACAAGTAATTTAATAACATTACCATTAAAAGCGGGTATTGAATTAATGTTATTTATTTTGCTGCAGAATTTAATGTCGTCTTCAAACCCATTTTCGATCAATAACTTTCCGTGCTCAGTTTCCATGAGCATTTTTAATAAATTTCTACCGAAAGATTTGCTAAGAATAATGCATGCTTTTGCTGTATCAGTAAGTTCAAGTCCTTCTTTAAATTTAATTATTTCTGTTATCATTTTTCCGGCACAGATTGAATCCTCAAGGGAAAATGAATGATTCCTTCCGGCACAAAGTATTTCTATATCCTGATTCAATGATGACAGATGTTCTGCTACAGCACTAAGATTAGAAAACGACGCAGCAAATAGATTTTTTGAGAATTTAGCTTTTACAAGTGCTTTTGTACCGTTGGTGGTATATAATATAATTGACTTTCCATTTACATTTTCGGGAGTATACTCCTGAGGAGAATTACCCATGGCAAAGCCCTCAATTTTTTTAGTATTCCTTTCACCACCCAATAGAGTTAACCCCCCGAACATACCTCCCGACACCTTCACTGCAAATTCTACAGAAGCTACAGGAATTATTTCTTTAGCGCCATTATTAAGAGCATTTATTATTGTGGTTGTTGCTCTTAAAACATCAATAACAACAGTGGTCTTCCCTGAAAATGAGAGCTCGTCTAGATTTTCAGGAGTAAAAATTACATTTGCTTTCATATTGTCAATTACTTTATTTCTTAATAAACGGAGTTTTTACGATTTTCATTGGTGTTTCTTTACCTCTGATTACAATATTTATTTCATTGCCCTCTGCAGATTCACCTATATCCACATAACCCATCGCAATAGGTTTTTCAATTACAGGACTTACAGTTCCGCTTGTAATTTCGCCAATCTTTTTACCTCCAGAAGTAATATCATAGCCATGCCGGGGAAAAGATTTATCATTGCCAACCATTCCAACAAGTTTTCTTTTTAAGCCATCGGTTTTTACTTTCAGAAGAACATCTTTACCGATAAAATCTCCTTTATTAATTTTGGTTATCCATCCGAGACCTGCTTCCAAAGGATTAGTTGTCTTATCAATATCATTTCCATACAACATGAATCCCATTTCGAGTCGCAGAGAATCACGGGCAGCTAGTCCAACTGGTTGTATATTAAATTCCTTTCCTGCTTCAAATATTTTATTCCAAAGATGTTCGGCGATTTTTTCATCACCCTGGAAATAAAGTTCATACCCTAACTCTCCTGTATAACCGGTCCTCGAAAGGATCATATCAATACCGGCAACTTTCGCTTCAAAGAAATGATAATACTCAAGATTTATTTCTTTATCACATATTTTCTGAAGGACTTTATTTGAATTTGGCCCTTGCACTGCAAGTAAACTATATCCCTCACTTTTATTTTCAAGGGTCACACCGAAGTTGTTATTCTCTTTCATCCAGTTGAAATCTTTTTCAATATTGGATGCATTAATAACAAGTAAAAACTTATCGTCAGCAAACTTATAAACAAGCAGGTCATCAACTATTCCGCCATCTTTATACAACATAGCGGAATACTGCACTCTGCCGGGATAAAGTTTAAATACGTCATTTACGGTAATGTACTGAACAAAATCATAGGCTTTATCCCCGGTAACAAAAACTTCACCCATATGTGAGACATCAAATACACCGACAGAGTCACGAACGGCTTTATGTTCAGCTATAATTGAAGTATACTGTATTGGCATCAGGTAACCGGCAAATTCAACTATCTTTGCTCCGGCTTTTTCATGTATAGGATATAGAGTTGTTTTCTTCATATAAAATTCTCTTGTTTACTTATTTGAATTCTTCTGTAATGTCCTGTTGGGTTTTCTTAGAGAACAATTTAATTTCATTTAATGGAATGTTGACATCCTCCTCAAGAGTTAGTTTCATCAGAAGTTTTAACTGGAGTTTTGTAAGCATTTTAATCTTACCTTCCCTAAATTTCTGTGCTATAATAGGATGACATTTAATAATCAGAGACCTGTACTTGGACTTCTGTTTTACCTTTTTAATCAATTCTTCAAGATCGTAAACCACATGCGAATGTTTGGTAAGAAGGCCAGTACCCAAGCAGTAAGGGCAAACTTCTTTCATAGCCTGCATAATGTTCTGCCTAATTCTTTGTCTAGTAATCTGCACTAATCCGAAATCGGACATCGGCAGCACTGAAACCTTGGCGCGGTCTTTTCTGAATTCTTTCTTCAGTTCATCATAAATTTTCTTACGGTTCTTGTCTTCTTCAAGATCAATAAAATCAATAACAATTATACCCCCGATATCTCTCAATCTCATCTGTCTTGAAATCTCACGGGCTGCTTCAAGATCAGTTTTTAAAGAATTTAATTCCTGGTCTTTACTTTTTGCATATCTACCGCTATTGACATCAATAACCTCCATTGCTTCGGTATGCTCAATTATCAGATAACCACCACTTGGAAGAGGAACTTTTCTCCCCATAAGTGTTTTTATTTGTTCTTCAATCTTAAATGCATCAAAGATAGAAGTATTTGATTTAAAGTTTTCTATTTTATCAGCAAGTTGAGGCTGGACTAAAGTCACATAATTTTTAATTTGCTTGAACAGTTTTTTGGAATCGATAAAAACTTTTGAAATATCAGGTGTAAAAAGATCTCTGATAACACTTGATGTTGTATTAAGATCCTGATATATCAAAGCTGGCGGTTTTTCAGTTTTTACTGTTGATTCAATTTCCTGCCAGGTTTTCATAAGATTCTGGAGATCATCACGAAGAGATTCTTCTGATTGGTTTCGGGCAACTGTTCTGATAATAAGTCCGTAATTCTTAGGAAGGATACTACGGGCTATACTTCTTAATCTTCTTCTTTCCCTGAAATCGGAGATTTTTTTAGATACACCGATCTTTCCGTCAAACGGGAGAAGTACACAGAATCTTCCCGGGAGGGATATAGAAGAGCTCACTCTTACACCTTTGTTATTTACCGGTTCCTTGGTAATCTGGATAAGAATGTCCTGTCCTTTAGCCAATTTAGGGATTGAGGGTTGGCGGTGTTCTTCTCTTGGTTGATGCTGTTGAGCTGAAGTGGAATCATCATCATCATCTACATCTACATCTGAATCTTCATCGCCTAACATATCTTGCAATTGCTGAGTATTTTCACCGATATCGGAAAAATGCAGGAAAGCGTCATGTTTCATTCCGATATCAATAAAAGCTGCCTTAATCCCAGGCAATACTCTTGCAATTTTACCAAGATAAACATCCCCTACCATTCTCCTGTTTTCAGGATAGTCAACAAAAAAGTCGGCTAAATACCCATCTTCCGTAATTGCTACGCGTGTCTGCGAAGTGGAAGAATTTATAATAATTTCTTTTGTCATAAAGAACAAACTCGTTGGATGAAATAAAATATTTCATAATAAAAAAATTAAATAGCATTATATCCGATTGTGGAATAAAAGAGGAAGGTGATGCATTATTACTGTCGTTGGGGTGAATAATATAATTCACCGGGGACAGAAAAAACATACATAACTCCGCAATTGAGATACATTTATTAATCATCTAAAACTCATAATATCACCAGAGCAGTGTAGATTAGCACGTTACTCCGGCATTAAAAAAAACATAATAATCATAAAAGATTATTATTCTGTCTTAGGAACTTCCTGCGTTTCAGGACTCATAGCTTCCCTACGACTAAGTGAGAATTTTCCATTCTCTATCTTAATAAGTTTCACGGTCACCTTATCTCCTTCCTTGAAATAATCGGTTACCTTGTTTACCCGTTTATTGTCGATCTGTGAAATATGAAGAAGGCCTTCCTTACCTGGTAATATTTCAACAAAAGCACCGAAATCCATAATCTTTGTGATTTTGCCATCATAGATTTCACCAACTTCCGGGTTTGCGGTCATAGCTTTAATACGCTCTTTGCAGCGCATTGCACCATCTTTATTGGGGGATGCGATACTTACAGTTCCGTCGTCTTCAATATTTATATCAACGCCGAATTCTCTCTGCATACCCTGAATAACTTTTCCTCCAGGACCGATAATCATTCCTATCTGATCCTGTTCAACCTTTATAGTTAACAATCTTGGAGCATATTGAGAAAGATTTTCCCTTGGTTCAGCAATTGCTTGATTCATTATTCCAAGGATGTGGAATCTCCCTTCTTTTGCCTGTCTTAAAGCTTTATCCATAATTTCAAAAGAGATGCCCTGTATCTTAATATCCATCTGGAAAGCGGTAATACCATCCTTAGTTCCAGCGACTTTAAAGTCCATATCGCCAAGATGATCTTCATTTCCCAGAATATCTGAAAGAACCGCAAATTGGTCCCCTTCTTTAACAAGTCCCATAGCTATTCCGGATACAGGTTTCTTTATAGGAACACCGCCATCCATCAGAGCCAGGGAACCGGCACAAACTGTAGCCATTGAAGATGAGCCATTGGATTCAAGAATTTCCGATGTTACTCTTATTGTATAAGGAAAATCAGAATCCTGAATCATAATTTTTAACGATCTTTCTGCAAGATTTCCGTGTCCAATTTCTCTACGCCCAACGCCGCTCATCCTGCCAACTTCGCCAACGCTGAATGGGGGAAAATTATAATGAAGCATGAATTTCTTACTATATTCCTCGACAAGTCCTTCAATATTCTGTTCATCATTCTTCGTCCCAAGAGTAATGGATGTTAAACTTTGAGTTTCACCTCTTGTGAAAAGCGCAGAACCATGAGTGCGGGGAAGGATTCCAAGTTCAACCGAGATATTTCTAATCTGGGTTGTAGTTCTACCATCAAGTCTAATTCCCTCTTCAAGAATACGTTTGCGCATAAGATCTTTTTCAAGATCATGGATTATGCTGCCAATAACTTTTTCCTGCTCGGGATATTTCTCAGCAAGAGCTTTCTTAACAGATTCAACAAGTTCTTTGTTCTTTGCACTTCTTTCTTCTTTTGCAAGAATTGAGTGAACTATCTCTTTCAGTTTTGAAAAAGCGAGATCATTAACATCTTTCACAAGAGCTTCGTCAACCACTTTTTCATCAACTGCCCATTTGGGTTTTCCGGCATCTTTTCTGAGGTCTTCCTGAAGCTGGACAATTTTCTTTAATTCGACCTGAGCAAATTTAAGAGCATTAAGAAGGTCGTCTTCACTTATTTCACGAGATTCACCTTCAACCATCATGATAGAATCAGCGGTTCCAGCTACGATAAGTTCGATATCGCTTTCTGCAATTTGTTTATGAGTAGGGTTGCAGATAAACTCACCATTACTTCTTCCGATTCTAACTTCGCCGATAGGGCCATCGAAGGGGATAGAAGAAATATGTAAAGCCGCGGAAGCTCCGACAGCTGCAAGAACGTCGGCATCATTCTCACCATCAAAAGAAAGAACGAAAGCAATTACCTGTGTTTCATTCTTAAAATTTTCCGGAAACAATGGTCTAATCGGGCGATCAATCAAACGTGAGGTTAAAATTTCTTTTTCTGAAGGTCTCCCTTCTCTTTTAATATATCCGCCGGGAAATTTGCCTGCAGCCGATATCTTTTCCCTATATTCTACCTGCAGGGGGAAAAAGTCCTGCTCCTCTTTTGCCTCTTCTGCGGCTACCGCAGTAACAAGAACCATAGTATCTCCGCATCTAACCATTACAGCACCGTTAGCTTGTTTGGCAAACCTACCGGTCTCTAACGATATAATCTTACCACCTATTTCTATTTCTTTTGTGACAATCATTTAAAATCCTTTTTACTTTCTTATGTTCAATTCTTTAATAATTACTCTGTAACGCTCGATATCTTTTTTCATGAGATAATCAAGGAGCCTTCTTCTTTTTCCAACGAGCTGCATAAGACCACGTCTTGAGTGATGGTCCTTTTTGTGAACGTTGAAGTGATCGGTAAGGTCATTCAATCTTTTTGTAATGAGGGCAATCTGAACTTCCGGCTTACCGGAATCTTTTTCATTTACGCCAAATTTCTTGACTAATTCAAGTTTTTCATCTTTGGTCATTTTTATTTATCCTATATTTATTTATTCAATATAACCCCAGAGCCTACCAGGGTTAATTACTTAACTTGCTTTTTTTAAAATCTCTAGCCCTTTTAATTTATCCTTTTGCATCTGTTCGACAAGTGCTTCTGCAGAAGAAAATTTCTCTTCCCCTCTAATCCAGTCTATTATTTTTACTGTAACTTTCTTATTATAAATATCCTTATCAAAATCATAAAGGTAAACTTCGGGAACAATATTGCCTGTATCATAAAAAGTAGGGCGGATGCCAATACTTAAAAGTCCTTTATGCATTTCACTATCAAATGAGAATTCCACAGCATAAATTCCAAGAACCGGCAGAAGTTTATTATTTCCTTCAATACTGATATTGGCAGTAGGAAATCCTAGTTTTCTACCTCTTTTATCACCTGAAACAACTGTGCCATTGAACGAATATTCTCTGCCAAGATAAGAATTCGCAGTTTTTATGTTACCAGTACTAAGTGCTTTCCTAATTTTTGTGCTGTTAACTGGTTCATTAAGTATTTTGAAGGCCTCAACCGTAGTAACATCAAAACCGAATTCAATTCCCATTTTTCTAAGAGTATTCACATCCCCACTTCTTCCTTTGCCGAAGTGGTGATCATAACCGACAACAATTTCTTTTAATCCAATCTTTTCAATAATATAATTTTTAAAAAAGGATTCAGAAGAAAGCTGAGAAAATTCCTTTGTAAAATTCACAATTAATAGATTTTCAATTCCATATTCTTCAAACAGCCTTATTTTTTCTTTATCGGAAGTTAAAAGATTAGGAGCATTGTTTCCATAAACTACATTTCTGGGATGAGGGGAAAAAGTAACAACAAAACTCCTGCAATTCAGGAAAAGAGCCCTTTTTTTAAGCTTCTCAATAATTTTTTTATGTCCTAAGTGAAGTCCGTCAAAGGTTCCTAACGTCAAAACTGTATTTTCTTTCTTTTGTACCTCTGACAAATCATAAAATATACGCATGTTAAAGACTAAATTTCCTTCTAAATTTTATAAATATACTCTTTTTTTGACTCAATTTAAAATCGAATTCCTTAATCTTTCCTTGAATTCCTCAACAGTTAAGGCATTGTCAACGGAAAACTCGCCTATTTCCGTTCTTCTTAACGAACCAAGAACACCACCACAGCCGAGTTTTTCGCCAAAATCGTTGGCAATTACGCGAATATATGTGCCTTTAGAACATTCCACCCTGAAATGGACATTTGGCAGATCGATTTTAGTTATTTCAAAGGAATGAATGGTTAATTCCCTTGGTTCTCTTTCGACAGTTTTTCCTTTCCGTGCAAGTTTATACAAGTTTTTACCATTCTTTTTAATAGCCGAATACATCGGCGGTACTTGCATAATTTTTCCAGTAAACTGTTCTTTTAGCTTATAAATCTCATCTTCCATGATATGATCGAACGGTTTATCTTCGAGACTTTCAGTTTCAAGGTCCATAGACGGGGTAGATTTACCGAGTGTAATTGTACCAGTATAAGTTTTATGAAGGTCCTGGAATTCCGAGATAGATTTTGTTTTTTTACCTGTACATAAGATAAGGAGACCTGTAGCCAGAGGATCCAGAGTACCGGCATGGCCGATTTTCAGATGTCCGATAGCATTCCTTACTTCATAGACTACTTTAAATGAAGACCAGCCGAAAGGTTTATCTACAAGAATTATCTCACCCAGGTGGAAATTCAGTCCGGAAAAATCAATTTTCTCCTTGTTTATCATCATTTTCATGGATCTTTTTTATCAGACCTTCAATTTTTTCAACGTAATCAATCGTATCATCTATATAGAAATTGAGTTCCGGGACAAATTTTATTCTTACTCTGTGGGCAAGTTCAGACCTTATATAACCAGTGGAAGATTTTACCTTCTCAAGGACAAGAGCTCTTTTTTCTTTTTCAAATACTGACAAATAAATTTTTGCCGACTTCAGATCGGGGCTTACTTTAACATTAGTTACAGTAAGAAGGCTTAATACAGGATCCTGCATCTTGTACAAGAATATCAGGCTGATCTCTTCTTTAATCAGGTGTTCAACCTTATCAACTCTATGTGAAGGCATAATTAAATCTGAAATAATTATATAAGTTTTTTCTTCGTTTCTACTATTTTGAATGCTTCGATGATATCACCGGCTTTAATATCATTAAAGTTGGCAACATTCAAACCACATTCATAACCGGCATCAACCTCACGAACGTCATCTTTAAATCTCTTCAGAGAAGCAATTTCACCCTCAAAAATTTCAATACCATCTCTGATAACCCTAACCTTACTACTCCTTGAAATTTTCCCATCAAGGACATAACATCCAGCAATAGTACCAACTTTAGGGACCTTGAAAACATCTCTAATTTCAACAGTAGCCACTGTTTCTTCGGAGAGTACCGGCGAAAGGAGACCTTCAAGGGCTGATTTTACTTCACTAATTGCATTATAGATAACCGAATACAAACGAATGTCAACATTCTGATTCTCAGCGAGTTTCCTTGCATTTATATTTGGTCTTACATGGAATCCGATAATAATAGCATTTGAAGCAGCGGCAAGAAGAACGTCACTTTCTGAAATACCACCTACGCCTTTATGAATAACTCTAATAATAACTTCTTCATTTGATAGTTTCATAAGAGAATCAGAAAGGGCTTCAACTGAACCATCGACATCCCCTTTTACGATAAGTGGAAGTTCTTTAACTCCACCGATGCTGATCTGTTGAGCAATTTCATCAAGAGTAATATGATGAACCTGTTTTTGTTCCTGTTCACGTTTAAGCTGTTGTCTTTTAAGAGAAATATCACGCGCATCCCTTTCGGAATCAACTACAACAAAAGTATCACCTGCCTGCGGAGATCCTTCAAATCCCAAGACCTGAACAGGTGTTGAAGGAGGAGCCTCGAAGACTTTATTTCCTCTTTCATCAAACATTGCACGTACCTTTCCAAAATATACACCTGCAACAAAGGGATCACCAATACGGAGAGTTCCTTTCTGTACAAGGATGGTACATTGAATTCCTCTTCCTTTGTCAAGTTCAGATTCAATAACAACACCTCTTGCAATCCGGTCAGGATTAGCTTTCAGGTCAAGAAGGTCGGCTTCAAGAAGAATAACTTCAAGTAGATTGTCTATATTCAGACCAGTTTTAGCGGATATCTCAACACACTGATATTTCCCTCCCCAGTTTTCAACAAGGACATTTCTATCAGCAAGCTGCTGTTTTATTTTTTCAATGTTTGCGCCAGGTTTGTCAATTTTATTTATAGCTATAACAATAGGTACTCTAGCTGCCTGAGCGTGATTTATAGCTTCAATAGTCTGCGGCATCACCGCATCATCAGCAGCTACAATAAGAACCACGATATCAGTTAACTGTGCACCTCTGGCTCTCATTGCAGTAAAAGCTTCATGACCCGGAGTATCGAGGAAAGCTATAGTTTTACCATTTCCAACATCAACTTTGTAGGCTCCAATATGTTGAGTAATACCACCGGCTTCACCAGCTACAACATTTGTCCTTCTCACATAATCAAGAAGTGAGGTTTTACCATGGTCAACGTGTCCCATAATAGTAACAACCGGGGATCTGGGTTTCAACATTTCAGGTTCATCAATAATATCTTCAAGAACTTCAGAGGTATATTCCTTCTGGAATTCAACCTCAAATCCAAATTCATCAGCGACAAGTGTGATAGTCTCAACATCGAGACGTTGATTTATGGAAACCATCAATCCAAGCTCGATACATTTAGAAATTACATCGGCGACCGGAACATTCATTAGGTTAGCGAGTTCATTTACCGCAATAAACTCAGTAACACGAATTTTGGCGTTTTCAATGTCTCGTAATTCCTGTTTTCGTTCCTCTTCTGCTTCGCGCTCTTTTCTTTTTCTTTTTCTAACATTAGCGCGCCCTGAAAGGACGGCAGTGTCATCCATACTAAGGAGAGTTTTACGAATAGCTTCTTTAACTTCTTTTTCATCAATTTCAAACTTTTTAACTTTCTTTCTTTTTTTTGCTACCGGAATTTCATCTACTACAGGTTCATCAGCTTTTTTCTTGTTTTTCGGTTTTTTCTTTTTCTTTATTACAGATGCACCGGAAGGGGAAGTTTGTGTAGAATCCTTTTCTAATTTATTACCAAAGGATGCAATATTTGACTTATCAATAGAGCGGGGAGCTGCTTTTGGTTCAGACAAATCCATCTTACCAATTACGGTAAGACCTTTCCTTTTAGCCATTTCAGCATCTTTGGGAGCTACAAAAACTTTTCCTTTTGCTTTTTCTATAACAGGTGTAGGTTGAATTGGAGTTTCTTCCTGTACTTCTTCGACTGAATCAACAGATTCAGTATCAGCACTGACAAACTGTTCGTGCCCTTCTTCTGTTTTAATAGTTTCCGGTTCTTCTGCTAGTTTTTCCTCAACTTCTCCGATTGCAATGACATGTTCTTCAGGACCAATTTCCGGAACGGTTTCAACATCTTTAGTTAGTTGTTCGGGTGAAGTTTCGATTTCTGGTTGAGGAGCAGGAGCAATTTCAGATTCATCATGTTTGGCAACTGGCTTCTTATCTTCTTCTTCCGCAGGTACTTTATCAACTCGTTTCTTATTAAACTCAGCAATCTTTTTATAATGCTTCTCCGCTTTTTCAATATCCTTTTTAAAATGATTATTTATATCAGTAATCATTTCATCGGACAGAATAGACTGTATCGATTTTACCTGATGCCCCTTCTTCAGTAAAAACTCTACAAGCTGCTCAGCCGAAATATTTATTTCAGAAGCTAACTTATAAACTCTTTGTTTCTTACTTTTCGTTTCTTCGGTCATATATTAAATACCTATTTTAGCTACTCTTCCTCTTCAAACTGCGATTTAATTATTTCAATGATCTGTGCTATTTTCTCTTCATCCAGGCCTTCAATTTCTTTTAATTTTTCAGGACCTGCTGTAAGAACTTCAATCGCAGTATCATACCGGTGGTTTATGAGAAGCTCATAAATTTCAGCACCGAGCTCTTCTTTGATATCAATAAGCTCGATATCTTCTTCATATTCTTCGAACGGTTTTTCTTCTCTTAAGATTTCAATTTCATAACCGGTCAGCTTCATTGCCAGGCGGATATTAACGCCATTGCGTCCGACGATAAGAGAAACCTGATCGCTATCAGCAGTAACAACTGCTTTCTTAGCGTGAGTATCAATATCTATTTTTTTAAGTTTTGCAGGAGCAAGAGCTTTCTGAATAAATATCAATGGATCTTCAGAATAATTTATTACATCAATATTTTCATTATTTAATTCTCTTACTATAGCATGAATTCTAACACCTTTCATACCAACGCATGCACCGACAGCATCGATTCTTTTATCCTGAGATTCGACAGCAACTTTAGCTCTTTCACCAGGTTCGCGGGCAATAGCTTTCAGCTCAATAATTCCATCATATATTTCAGGAATTTCTATTTCAAATAATCTTCTAAGAAACATATTATCGGATCTGGAAATAATAATAAGGGGACCACTGTTTCCTTTTTTGACTTCTTTAACAATACCTCTGATAGTTTCTCCCTTTTTATATCTTTCATAAGGGATTTGTTCATTACGGGGAAGAAGCAGTTCGTTCTTGTTATGGTTAACGAGAATATCATTCTTTCTTATCTGGTAAATATCTCCGACAACTATTTCACCTAACAGTTCATTATATTCGTTATAGATGATATCCTTTTCGAGTTCCCGGATTTTCTGATTTAAGCTCTGTTTTGCAAGAGTTATAAGTCTTCTGCCAAGAGAAGGGAGTTCAATTTTTTCCACGTAATCGTCCCCAACCTCGAGTTCATCATCATTTCCTTTGCGGTTAATTTCTTCAATGCCAATCTGAGTATTTGGGTCAGTGACCACATCTACAACAGACCTTTCAAGGAATATTTCAATATCCCCTCTATCCATATTAACAACGACATCAAATTTAGCCTCTTCTCCGTATTTTTTTCTTACGAGCAGACCAAAAATCTCTTCGAGAATGCCGCCGAGTACATCTTTATCAATTCCTTTATCTCTAACCATTTGGGCAAAGGATTCAACTATATCGAAATTCATTAAACGACCTCCGGTTTAGGAAAAACTAACAATTACTTTTGCTTTTTTTATGTTATTAAAATTTATACTGATTTCATTCTGATTGAAAAGAAAAACGAGTATATCTCCTTCAACTCTAATTAACTTTCCGATAAACTTTTTAGTTCCTTCATCGGCAGAATAGCTTACCTCAAATTTACGGTTGACATTTTTAGGGAACTGCTTAAGAAACTTCAGCGGTTTGTCAGTACCGGGTGAGGAAACATCGAGCCGATATTGAGAATCAATTATATTTTGCTCCTCAAATTTTTTATTTATTAACCGGCTGATACCTGCCAGATCTTCGGCTGTAACATTATTTTCACTATCAATATATAACTCGATAATCCTGTTATTGGGATTACCGCGGAGAACAAAATCGACCATGAAGAAATTATTCTCTTCGACAGTTTCATTTGAGATATTATATATATTTTGTTCAACAGAATTCATACAAACAAAAATCGCCCTTTATAGGGCGAACTTAGAGATTGTAAACTTAACACTAATTAATTGAATAAGCAAGAAGCGAAAAGCTCAAAATTTGGTTAAATTAGTTGATTTACTTACCTAAATTAGGTTCTATAGTATTTGAGACCCAGGATAAGGTATTTGAATAATCAACGGGGTTTTGGTACTCATCGAGAATAATAAAAACGATCATCCTGGAGGGTGGCATACGTGACGGGGCGATGTGAAATATAGTTGGTACCACCGCGATTTTTAAAGACTAAATGACCAATAGCTCCAAAAACATCACCCAGAGTTTGTCTTTTTAATTGTCCCAAGACAAGTGCCTCCAAATTTATTAAAAATGAAAACCAGAATTATTGAAGTGTATAAAGGTAATAAATAAAGGAATTAATAACAAAGGTGTTACAGAGCTGTTACAAAGCTGTTACAGAGCTGTTACAGAACTGTTTAAAAGGTGTGAAAGTGATGATATCGAGTTTAGTAAGTCTTTAGGGACAGGGGAAAATTGGAGGATGGGGTGAATTGGGGGGATAAAAATAATGGAAGAATACATCTCTAATATAGTGAATTTCGGATATTTGGCTGTAAATAATTTCTTTATAGAGATACAATTGGATATTTTTAGGGCTTAAATATTTGGAAAGTTAATGAGCAAAAGAAAATATTCAGTAATAGTATCCGATCTCGGGAATGTATTAATACCATTTAATTATGAAAATGCTATATTAAAACTGGAAGAGAGAGAATCAGGTTTGGGGTACCGATTTTATGATTACATTAAATTACATTATGATATACACAGAAAATTTGAACGGGGAGATATCAGTCCGGATGAATTTATTAAGATTATGCTGTCTACGCTGGAAAACAAGGTATCCAGAGAAGAATTCCAACAAATTTACTCAAATATCTTTTCAATAAATGATGGATTAGTTAAAGTATACACTGAACTTAAAAAACACTATAAAATGATACTCCTTAGTAACACAAACCAGCTGCATCACGACTATGGATGGGGTAAATATGAATTTCTTAATTTATTTGAGAAAATGATACTTTCTTATGAAGTTAGGTCAGTAAAACCGGAGCCTGCTATTTTCAAGGCCGTTGAGGCATATACCGGGCTTCCCCCTGAAGAGCATATCTTTATTGATGATATTGTGGAGTATACTGATGCGGCAAAAACTATGGGGTGGGATGCGGTCCGGTTTATCAACAACGAACAGCTTATTAGTGAATTAAAAGGAAGGGGGATAATGGTGTGACGGGAAAATAGGGGAATTAGACATTTGGAGGTGATGCAGAATAAACCATGTTCAGAATAGCTTTGATATTAAAAAAAGAATCATGATTTTCGGACATTGAAAACATAAGAGACAGGTAAGAGATGAAAGCGAAAATTTTATTGGTTCTTGTTGTTTCGTCATTTTTATTTTGCATAAACGCCCAGAATTCTAAGGAAGTAAAATATATGAGTGATAAAGACACCGTATTCGGATATTTATCAATGCCGACAGGAGAAGGGAAACATCCGGCAATATTGTTAGTACACGAATGGTGGGGATTAACAGACTGGATGAAAGGAAATGCGGACATGTTTGCCAAGAAAGGTTATGTGGCTTTATGTGTCGATCTGTTTAGGGGTAAAGTTACAAATAAACCTGATGAGGCAATGAAGTTAGTAACGGCTATGAATAAGGATCAAGGGGTTAAAGATCTTATATCGGCATACAATTATTTAAAATCTTTACCAGAAGTGAATGCCAATAAAATAGGAAGCATCGGGTGGTGTTTCGGGGGGACATATTCACTTCAATCTGCGATAAACATTCCTGAACTAAAGGCAGTAGTTATATGTTATGGCACTTTGACAGATGATGAGAATTCAATAGGAAAAATTAAAGCTCCGCTGCTGGCCATATACGGGAAAGAAGATAAAAATATTCCTCCTGACGTAGTTGATAAATTTGAGAAAACCGCGAAAAAGATGGGGAAGAAAATTAAAGTATTTGAATATCCTACTTCCGGACATGCTTTTATGAATAGTACCGGTCCTATGTATAACAAAGAAGCAACACCCAAAGCATGGAAAGAAATAAATACATTCTTTGATTCACATCTTATGACTAAGCTTTAGCGTGAGAATTTTATTTGCAATTACGGACTTTGGAAATAAATGAATATAGATGATCTTCATCAAGCCGGCCATTGATCCTAAGTCCTGTACATACATCAACACCATAAGGACGGACAGTCCGGACAGCTTCTTCAATATTATTGGGGTTAAGACCACCAGCAAGAAAGACGGGTTTATTTATATTTTCACAAATTAATTTACTGATAGACCAGTCGTGTGTTCTTCCTGTTCCTCCTAATTCTTTAATTTTAAGGTTGGGATTACCAGAATCAAGCAGGAGTGCATCCACAAAGGGGGAAACAGTTTCAGAATCTTTAACAGAACTTTCGCCAATGACATGAATTACCTGAACAATTTTGATTAGCGGAAGTGTTTGACGAATCCTTTCATAGACACTTATTTCAACGCTATCAACCAATTGAACAGTATTTGTCCTGCATCTGATTATTTGCGAAATAATATCATCGGCATTAACATGCGATGTTAACAGAAAGGTATCGATTCCTGAAGGCACTGCCGCAACGAGGGCGGGTATTAAAGATTCATCAATAATTCCTGCACCACTGGGCATTGCGGAAACGAAGCCAAGCGCATCAGCGCCGTGTTTAATAGCAAGCTGCACCTCATCAATTGATGACATACAGCAGATTTTAATTTTAGTGTAATTCAATTATATATTTATTTTACTTTTGCTTATTATTTTTTAAAGGAGACAGATTTGGTTTTGTTAAACCGGAGATCTACTTCCTGGCCAGGATTTATTGATTCCCACGAACTTTTAAATTGACTGAAGGATTGAACTGTCTGCCCATTCATGTTTGTCAGAAGGTCGCCTTCACTAAGACCAGCTTTTTTAATTTGGTAATTATCCGGAGTGAGTATTTTATTTATCATTGGTTTTTCATTCACCTTAATGATAAGTACTTCTAAACCGGACAGTAGAACCTTATTTTCAGAATGTTGACCATAAGAGGGAAGAGATTTCTTTTGGGGCAAGTCTTTGGGGTCTGCTTTCAGAATATCAACAACAAGAGTTTGCTTATTCCTTTTAATACCAAGTCTTAAATCCTGGCCTATCTTTAATTTGCTATATGCATTTTCTAAATCTGCAATTTTTTTTATTGATAGTCCGTTGACAGTCATTAATATATCATCCTTACGGAGATCAATATTTTTATAATGAGTCTGGCGGACATTTTCAGGAGCTACGAACTGGACTTTATAAATATTTTTAAATTGTACAATTAAAGCACCAACTTCGGGGATATTGAAAACCTCATTGGTTCCCTCTTTGGTATCATGTTTTGTCTGGGCAAATTGAATTTGGGTGGAAAGCAATAATAATATAAAGAAGATACAGGTTTTCATATAATGATCTCCGAAAGTAAAATATTTTCTCTAATAAGAATATAACAAATATTTTGTACACACATGTAATACGAGAGTAAGAATAAATAGTTCCATAACTTTCTTTCCTTTGACCCAAAGTAACAAAAGAAATATTGGCTTAAAATCATTTGATTTAAATACGGAAATGTTATCTTCGTTTTGGGTTGATGTAATTTATTTAAACCAGAATCCGGCACTGAGATAGCCGACCCAATGTTTTAATGAGAAGGGGGCAGTAATACCCATATGAGTTCCCTTAAGTGGGATAACTCCGTTTGTCCATGAATCGGAGTAAGCGAGTACTTTACCTTCAAGAGATTTACCCATTAAACCGTGAACAATTTTAGTGACTGTTAATAATCCAAGTACAATTGGATATCTTCCACACCAATTGGGAACAACTTTATTCCTGCTGGCTTCAGGCCAAAGGATTGTAGTAACACCGACAATTTTTTCCCTGTTAATTTCACCGTCGAAATGATTATGCGCAAACAGCATATCAGTCTCTATGGCTTTTAGATGCGCTTTATCATCGAGCCCATAGGGTGAATTTTTGAAATCCTCTCCATAATGATCTGCATCATTAGAGATTAGGAAGAAAATATCTTTTCCGATAGTGAGGTTATTTGCTTTAATATAATTACTTATTATGTCTGAAAGCATTAGACTCAGGGAATCCATCCTTTCAAATGGCATCATAGTTACCATTATGGGGGTAATTTTAATATCTTTATTATAATGCTGAATGAAGGGGATGAGGGCTTCAATTGAATGTTCAAGAGTTTGTGCTTTTTCATTGACCATCTGGTATTGCTGAGGGAGTTCTTTTTTGATTTTTTCGCGAAGGGGGGAAACAGTCACGTTTCCATAAGCTCCTTTCCATTGGTTAAAGTCATCGAGCATAATAACATTCTGGGGATCATTTATTTCTTTTCTGACAGCTCCATGTGTCACGCCGAAAATTACCACTTCCTTTGTCTTTATTAGTTTGTAGAGCGGGGCATATACTTTTCCCGCGAAAAGATAATCATCATGAGGAGATATAGCGGCAACGAGTCCATCCTGTGAATATTTAGTATTGTTAAGAGGATTTTTATCAAGCCAGGATATAAGGGAATCCATTTCATTTGCCTGCCAGCAGAAACCGACATCATCACGAATGGGTCGGAGGTTCTGTGCGGAGATTTGCAATGCACACATACATACGAATAAAAAAGTTTTCATGCATATAAGATAAGAAAATTATGTAATATTATTCTTATCCATAGTTTCTTTAATTCAATTTCCGCTTCTTTTTCTTGTTTAAGAAATAATGACCGGCGAGGAATTATGGCTGATTTTATTTATTTTTGACTGCATTTAAGGTAGAGCTTCTGTGCATTTGAGAACGAATAAGTATTGAACATGTATTTAACGGAATAAAAACATTAATAAATTAAAATGAATTTGAAAGATTTAACCATACCGAGATGCAAAAAATTCACCGGTTACAAGCCCTGTTATTCATATAAGAACTGTCTTGTGAACGGGTGCCAAAATGATACTCCTGAAAACCGAGTTGGGGTGAAGATACTTTTTATTTCGCTTGAGGCATTGGGAGCTGTACTTGACAATACTGCTGTTTTGCCGGCAATTAAAAGGAAATTTCCGGAGAGCACGATTTACTGGCTTACAATGGAGAGTGCACAGAAGATACTTTATAATAACAAATTAATCGACAGAGTTTTTGTATGGTCGGATGAAAGTAGAATGATATTGCGCAATATCGAATTTGATTATGTGATGAATTCAGACAAAGCAGACTATGCGTGTGCCTTTACAAATGAAGTTGAGGCAAAGAGGAAACTCGGGTTTGTTTTGAATAAAGACGGAAAAATAGTGCCGACAAATGAGGGGGCTGTTTACAGTTACATTCTTGGGGTCGACGATCAGCTTAAATTCAGAGAGAACAAGCGCAGCGGACTTGAGATAATGTACGAGGCATTTGAGCTTGAATATAAAATGGATGAATATTCTTTCGAACTTGATATCGAAGAAAAGAGTTTCATCGAATTCTACAAGAAAGAAATTAAATATGATCCATTAAAAACTTATGTCGGGTTTAATACCGGATGTTCTACGTTATTCCCGAACAAGAAAATGACAATCGAACAGCACGTTAAGCTGATTAATGATTTGGCACAAGATGAGGACAAAGTTATTGTATTATTGGGCGGTCGGGAAGATACGGAGAGGAATGCACAGATTTTGGAATCTATTGATAAAAAGTTAAGGCATAAAATAATTTCAACCCCAACAACATTGGGGCTACGGAGAGGGGCATGTTTTATGTCGATTTGTGACATTGTTATTTCAGGCGATAGTTTTGGTATGCATATGGCAATTGCGTTGAGGAAATATGTTATTGCATGGTTCGGTTTATCGTGCGCGGCTGAGATTGAGCTTTACAACAGAGGAGAAAAGCTTTTACCTGAAGGGCTTGAATGTTCTCCATGCTGGAAGAAAGTTTGCCCTTACAATCTTGAATGCATACAAATGATCGACCTTGGCAGGATAACGGAACTTGTAAGGAGATTTGCGAGGGGAAAAAGCAGGTAAACTGTTTTTCTGACACGGCGTGGTTTTCATAGTATATGTAAAACTATAAAATTAACCTTATTTTTATTTTAGTAAAATTACTAATATTTGGAAGGCATCAAAAATGAGAAACGTCTGCTTCATAATTTTATCTATCTTTTTTATCTCATTCAATTCGTTAGCACAAAATACTCCTAAACCATTAAGTGATGTTTTTTCTTTAGACAACAAAAAAGTTATAGTCTTTACAACGGCTGAAAATACAGATTTCCGTAACACCAAGACTGATACTTTAGAGTTCAGCGAATTTAAACAGCCCCTGGAAACTGATGTTTGTGTATTTGTTGATCCCTCAAATAAATTTCAGACACTTATTGGGATTGGCGGAGCACTTACTGATGCCTCGGCAGAAACATTCGCAAAACTTCCCCAAGATAAGCAAAAAGAGTTTTTACAAGCTTATTATGATCCGTCAAACGGAATAGGATATACACTTGCAAGAATCAGCATTCATAGCTGTGATTTTTCAAGCAGCAGTTTCACATATATTCAAGACGGAGATAGTGAATTAAAAACATTCAGCATTGAACACGACAAGCAATACAGGATACCATTTATTAAACAAGTTATTGGAGCTGCTGGTGGAAAACTAACTTTGTTCGTTAGTCCATGGAGCCCTCCAGCCTGGATGAAAGACAATAATTCCATGTTAGAAGGAGGGAAACTGTTAGACCAATACAAGCAGTCGTGGGCAAACTATTTTGTTAAATTTATAAACGCTTATGAAAAAGAAGATATTCCAGTTTGGGGATTAACGGTACAAAACGAACCCATGGCAAAACAGACATGGGAATCGTGCATTTTTACTGCGGAAGAAGAACGTGATTTCATAAAATATTATTTGGGGCCCGCACTTGTAAATGCAGGACTGGGGAGTAAAAAGCTAATGGCATGGGATCATAACAGAGATTTAATTTATCAACGGGCAAGTGTAATATTAAGCGACCCGGAAGCTACTAAATATTTATGGGGGCTGGGTTATCATTGGTATGAAACATGGACCGGTGGCAAAATGCAGTTTGAAAACGTAGCACGCGTTCATGAATCATATCCGGATCAGAATTTAATGTTGACAGAGGGCTGTGTTGAAACGTTTGACAGCACCAGACTTAATGATTGGTCATTAGGAGAAAAATATGCTCATTCAATGATAAATGATTTTAATGGGGGTGCCTGTGGATGGACAGACTGGAATGTACTACTTGATGAAAGGGGCGGACCAAATCATTCAGATAATTTTTGTATTGCTCCTGTTATTGCTGACACCAGAACCGGAAGTCTGCTTTTTACAAATTGTTTTTATTATATCGGCCATTTTTCCAAATTCATACATCCAGGGGCAAAAAGAATTATAAGTTCCTCAAACAGAGACAATTTACAGACTACTGCATTTCTAAATCCAGATGGGAAAATATCCGTAATTGTTATGAATTCCAGTGATAAGAAAATGCCATATCGTTTATGGATAAATGGGAAAGCTGCAAAAACAGAAAGTCTGCCACACTCAATCACTACGTTTGTGTTCTGAATAATAGGAGGAGAATGACAGATAAGGGGATCCCCGCCTTCCCTCCTGCGGGCGAGCAGACGCGAGGATAACACAAATTTACAAGGATGACAAAAATATATAAGTATGAAAACCGGGCATAATTATTTAAAAAGATAGGCGTATTCAGCATAGCCATCTTTTTCCAGATCCTCTTTTGGGATGAAGCGCAGTGAGGCGGAATTGATGCAATATCTCAGATGTGTGAGTGACGGTCCGTCATCAAAAACGTGTCCAAGATGAGAATCGCCGAAACGGCTTCTTGTTTCTACTCGTTGCATACCTGCCGAATTATCTGTTTTCTTTTCTATATACCGGGGATCAATTGGTTTAGTAAAACTTGGCCATCCGCAGCCGGAGTCAAATTTATCTTTGGAGCTAAACAAAGGTTCACCGGAGACTATATCCACATAAATTCCTTCCTTATGGTTATTCCAGAATTCATTTTGGAAGGGCGGTTCGGTACCATTTTTCTGAGTTACATTGAACTGAGCCGGGGTTAGATTTGCTTTTGATTTTTCCTCTCCAGCTTTTTTATACTTTTCGATATTTGCATCACCCCAGAGTCCCAAAATAAAGTTATCTCTTCCGGAACCTTTTCTGTAGCTGTAATATCTTTCAGGATCTTTTTTATAGAAATGCTGATGATAATCTTCCGCGGAATAGAACTCTGTTAATTTTTCAATTTTTGTGGCAATAGGTTTATTAAATATACCGGATCTATATAACCTTTCTTTTGATTCTTCCGCAACTTTTTTCTGAATATCATCTGTATAAAAGATTGCAGATGTATATTGTGTGCCTCTATCGTAGAAAGAGCCACCGGCATCAGTCGGGTCGAATTGTTTCCAGTAAACATCGAGCAGTTCAGAGTAACTTATAATTTTAGGGTCAAAGATAACTTCAACAGCTTCGAGGTGACCGGTTGTTCCGGAGCAGACTTGTTCATAAGTCGGGTTTTTTACATGACCGCCGGTATAACCCGAAATTACATCTTTAACACCGTCGAGTTTTTCAAAAGGTGCATCCAGGCACCAGAAGCATCCTCCGGCAAATATTGCTTTATCCATTCCTTCTTCTATTTTAGGAGATGCCATAGCGTTTTTTACCTCCATATTTTTTCCACATCCAAAGAATATTAATAAGCC